>Ga0209083_1000954_pt1 | contig 36640 bp, 35 predicted proteins | sample AM7aDNAmetaG_FD_184132 | JGI IMG/M metagenome (GOLD analysis project Ga0209083, IMG submission 184132) | Freshwater microbial communities from Finland to study Microbial Dark Matter (Phase II) - AM7a DNA metaG (SPAdes) (version 3) | ecosystem: Environmental > Aquatic > Freshwater > Lake ... | reverse complement strand
TCTTAAAACAATCATCCACATCAAGTTCCGGAACAAGCCCCAGTTCTTCGACATGAAGAAGAAGCCCGTGTTCCCGCCTCCACTTCATAACTCCGCGCGCCTTGGTTGCCGCGTCTTTTAGTCCAAGTTCCTCGAACATCCTGCGCATCAGAAATTCCGAAGCGGTATTTATATTTGCCTTGCTTTTCTCGTCCTCTATAGTAGCGGTGTAGACTCCCTCCCCGAATTTGACCTCCTTTTTTCCGCTGTTAAGCGAATTTATGCCGAGGAGATTTGAATACCTGTTCTGAGCGCGGTTGGTTTCAAATACCATTGTATTGGCGCCGGCCTTGGCAACATAGAAGGCTTTTACCCGAAGCTCATAGTTTTTAACCGCCCTCTGTTGGAGCTTAACGTAAACTGTCAGCCCGGCCGAAACCACCATAAGTATTGCGGATATCCAGAGAGCGGCCATGGCTATGTAGCCTCTTTCGTTCTTCAAAAAGCCCCCTAGACCAAAATTCGAAAAAGCAAACTCGAAATTCGAATTACTCTGCGTCTTGTGATCAAGAACGCCAAGAATAAGCACCAGATCTCAAATCGCAAGCACCAAATAAGCATCAAAAAAACAAAACAGCAAGAAGCAAAAAACAAAACTACCCCGAAACGAGCCAAAACTTTCTTCTTTTATGTTTATGTGTTTATTTGTGATTTGGAGCTTGGGATTTGGTGCTTCCTCCCATTTCGAATTTCATGTTTCAGACTTCGGATTTGCTTTATCTCTCGTATGCCACCAGATTAACACACGATTCCAGGACCGCGTACACCGGCTTAACACCATAGCTTTTCGCCGTAACCTTAAAATTGACAATCTGAGGGAGCAAGTTATGATAATTATTGCCTCTCGCTTTCATAAGAGAATAAGTGTCCCAGCTGTCAACCCAGGACTGCTTTTTTCCGTCGTAATAGGAAAACACTATCGCGGTAATATTCTCCAGAACTTCATTTTCCTCGTTTTTCCAGGGCGCGGTCGCGAAATCCCAGACTGAGCTTCTTTGAAAACAGGCCTCAACCCCTTCAGACGTCGAAGCCGGGCCATACGTAACTTTGGCCCTATACGACCTTCTGGGGAAATACTCCGGCCAGTAAAGAGTGACCGGTCTGGAATAGGTCATTACTTCCACAGAAACCGCCGTACCTTTAAATCCGAAATAATTCCGCTTAATCAGCGCCGATGTATAACCGGAGTTTTTGCTAAAAAAGACCGGTTCCGAAGCTCCGGTGGACCTTAAGTCCCTGGTTAAGTTTTTTACCATGTTGCGTGCCGAAAGATAGGCCTCACATTCTTTGCGATAATTGTCGTATGCACCCAGCCCCGCGGAAAAAGCGGCGTACACCCCGGACATTATTATAACTATAATCCCCAGGCCTACCATCAGTTCAAGTAACGTATAGCCGCGCTCTCTCAGTTCCAATTCTGCACCGCCGGCTGCCTCGTAACAAAGAGGCTTTCCAGGCTTAAGGAACGGTCAGCCCCCCGCGCCTTATAGGCAACCCTCAGTTTAATGTTTATAAGCGAATAAAAATTGGTCCTTTGAACAACTGCTGATTGCTGTGACCAGGAAAAGCCCGGCCAGTCAGCCCCGAAGTCTCCTGACTCTGAAGCCTTGAACGCGTCCCGCCCGCCAAGCTGCTCCATCTCTTTCTGCGCGAGCGTTACCGCTATGCTTTGCTTTTTTATCTCTTCGACCGCAGCAAGCCCTGCCGCGACAGATTGAAGAGCCGCGACTATCACAATGCTCAGTATCGCCACTCCGACAAGAGCCTCCAGAAGTATGTAGCCATGATTATTTTTCATAGTTCAGTAATTTTACCGTCCCGGTTGTTGCCGCGAAAACCAGTGTATAAACTTCCCCTTTTGCTCCTGAGAGCACCACGAAACCGCTTTCAGAACTTCCATCCGGGTAGAAAGTTATGTAATCCGGCGCACCTGATGCGGCTGCCCCGGATAAGGATCTCGGCGTATTCAAGCTCTTAATGGCTACTTCGCTGATTAGAACTATCTGCTTTACATCAGCCGTCACTTCGTACTGCATAGTAGCCGGGTTCATTCCGGATAGCGTTACGGTGTTTGCTCCCGGGTCAAAAGTCACGCGGTAATTTACCCCTTTTGCTTCTGCCAAGTTTCTAGCCAGGTCAGACATCCCTGCAGATTTCACAGCCTCTAAATAGGCCTTTTTCGAGGCATAGAAATTCCCGAACCAGATTGCGAGCACGGCCGTCATCGATATTATTATCGATACGACGATGAGCATTTCAACAAGCGTGAATCCGGGGTTATTTGTTCTCTGACCAGTTCGTAATATCCGCATCAGGCCCCTGCCCGCCTTCCTTTCCGTCTCTGCCGTAAGAGCAGAGATCGTATCCGTTGGGATTATTCAGGCCGGGACACATATAAATGTATGTACCGTTCCAGGGATCGTTTCCGACCCGTTTCTTTATATATGGACCTTTCCAGCTGGTTGGAACCGGCTGGCTGGTCGGGGCGTTATAGAGCGCGTCCAGTCCTTGCTCGGTCGTCGGGTAAAAACCGTTATCCGCCTCATAGGCGTCGAGGGCCAGCTCCATCGTGGCAATATCAGACTTTGCCGCCGCTATCCTCGCGTCTTCGGTCCTGCCGAAGAACCGAGGGGCAAGGGTTGAGGCGAGGATGACGATAATTACGACGACTGTAAGGATTTCGATTAAGGTAAATCCTTTTTCCTTCTTAAACATATGGCCTCCAAATTTACGTTTATAACGTTTGTAACGTTCTTAACGTTTATAACGAATAGCACAAATGCTTTACGTTACAAACCTTACAAACGTTATGAACGTTATAAACCGCTATTTAACAATCGAACTCAATCCCAATATCGGAAGCAGCACCGCGATTACTACAAAACCCACGCCCACCGCCATGACCAGTATCATGATAGGCTCCAGAAGAATTACAATCCTTCGCGTGGTCATCTCCATCTCTTTCTCGTAGTAAGCGGCTACCCTGCTCATAACATCCTCAAGTTTACCGGTTTCTTCCCCGACCTGAATCATCTGGATGATAGTTTTGGGAAAGAACGGTACATCTTTCAAGGCCAGGGAGAGACTGGACCCCCTCTCCACGCTTTTTGCCGCCGCCTTTATGTGCTTGGAAAGGACCGCGTTGCCGATAGTCTCGCCGGTAATTGAGAGCGCCTGCAGCATAGGGACCCCGCTTCCGGCCATTATGCTCAGAGAAAAGGAAAACCTCGTCAACAGGGCCTTCCGCATTGCCGTGCCGAAAAGCGGAACATAGAGTACTGCCGTGTCAATTACCTCTCTTCCATTTTCCGTGCGTGAGTAGCGCGAATAAAATATTGCTCCGGCCGCAACTGCCGCAAGAATCACCCACCAGTAACCCGTAAAGAATGAACTGATGCCCATAAGTATCACGGTCGGAAGAGGGAGCGCCTGTTTGAATTCCGCGAAGAGCGTAACAAAAGTTGGAAGTATAACGGCCAGAATGAAGACCAGCACGGAAATTCCGACAAATAGCATTATCATCGGGTAGATCATCATCGTGGATATCTTAGACTGAAAATCCTCTTCCCATTCAAGCTGGTCGGCATACTTGGCCAGCGCCTTCTCGAACATACCGGTGACTTCTCCAACTTTGATGAGCCCTACCATAAGCGGCGGAAAGGTTTGCGGATATTCGGACAAACATTCCGAGAAAGGAGTCCCGCCCTTTATCTTGTCTTTTATCTTTCCAACTATGCCTTTAAGCCTGGACTCTTCCATGCTATCCCAGAGTGTATTCATCGCCTGGTATAGCGGAACCCCTGCTCCGGACATAGTTGCCAGCTGCCGCGTGAAGGCGCTCAATTGCCCCACGCTCACCTTAGGAACATACAGGGAATTAAGCCGTTTGACGGCGTCTTTTATGGTAGCAAGCGCGCTCTCAGCCAACGTCTTCATCCTCCTGCGTGACCTTTATAACTTCGTCAATGGTAGTAATGCCTTTTCTCACGCGCTCAAAACCATCGTCGCGCAGGGATCTCATACCGAACTCTCTCGCCTTATTCTTTATATCACCTGTCATTGAGTGTTCCATCACCATTTTTTTCAGCTGCTCGTTCATCGTAAGCAGTTCGTAAATCCCGCTCCTTCCGTAATAGCCGGTGTTAAGGCATTTCTCGCAGCCCGTTCCTTTCATAAACTTGTCGCCGGGTTTTCTCTCAAATCTAAAATCCGCCAGATGGTCGTTGCCGGGATCATAGGGCTTGCCGCAGCTGTCGCACACAACGCGTACCAGCCTTTGCGCCATTATCCCTATGACTGAAGAAGCGACAAGATAGGGTTCTATCCCCATGTCAATAAGCCTTGTTATTGAGCCCGCCGCGTCATTGGTGTGGAGTGTGGCAAAAACCAGATGGCCTGTAAGCGAAGCCCTTATAGCTATCTCCGCAGTCTCAAGATCCCTGATTTCTCCAATCATTATGATATCCGGATCGTGCCTCAGAATGTGGCGGAGTCCCTTTGCAAAGGTCAACCCGATTTTTGAATTTACTTGTATTTGGTTTATGCCTGAGAGGTGATACTCAACCGGCTCCTCAACAGTTATTATCTTCACGCTTGCCGAGTTAATCCTTGAAAGAGCCGTATAGAGGGTGGTGGTCTTGCCGCTGCCTGTCGGGCCTGTCACAAGGAAGATTCCGTGAGGCCTTGCTATAATGTTCTCAAAAGCTTTGTGCGTGTCGGGAAGCATGCCGAGCTGCTCCATACCGAACAAGATACCTGCCTTGTCAAGTATCCTCATTACAACTCCCTCTCCGTAAAGGGTCGGGATAACAGAAACACGGCAATCAATCTGTTTGCCGCCTGCTTTAAGCTCTATCCTTCCGTCCTGCGGCAGCCTGCGCTCCGCAATATTCATCTCTGACATAATCTTGATTCTGGAGACTATCGCCCCGCGAAAATACTTTAGTTCCGCCGGCATCGGGACATCGCGCAACACGCCGTCAACGCGGAATCTGACCTGAAGCTCCCTCTCGAAGGGTTCCAGGTGAATATCGGTAGCCCTTTCTTTCAGGGCTTCCAGGAAAAGCTGGTTAACAAACTGGATGACTGAGGCGTCCTGAGCCATAGCGGTCTCGTCTATCTGCTCCGCTTCAGGGCCGGATCTGTCAAGAGACGCCCCGCTTTCAGCTATCATTCTCGCGACAGTATCGGCCCCGACCCCGTAATGTTTCTTTATGGCAAGCGTAATTTCTTCTTCCGGTGTTTCAAGAGGGGTTACCGGCTTATTAAAGATGAGTCGAATTTCATCAAGGACCTGAAGATTGTGACGGTCTGTTACGGCTACAACTACCGCGCCGTTTTCTTCTTTGACAGGAATTGCCTTGAATTTATTCGCGAACTTCAGGGGAAGCTTGGCGATAAGCCTTGTGTCAATCTCGATGTTGGAGAGCTTCATACTTCTTTATACCACATAAGAGGACGCTCCTTTTGACACAAAACAGGAAGTCTTTGTCATTAGACCATTTCTAAGCTGCAAAGTTTCAAAAGACCTTACAGGACCTAAACATTAAACAATTGGAGGGGAACTTCCTTCAAGCTATGCGGTTTATAACGTTACTAACGTTTGTAACGTTAATAACGAAAACAAAAGGCACCACTACCCCACAACATCTGAATACCAAACACTGCTTTACGTTATAAACGTTAAGAACGTTAAAAACGTTATTTTGCTATGCCGGACGAAGTACGGCATTATCAATATCCTACCTCACAAAACAGGACACACGAAGTGTGGCCTATAAACCTTAAGAACTTTTGTCTTTTACTTTATCCCTTTCTTCCACACCCCTCCGCCAAAAGTCGCCACATACATATCTCCGCCTTCGTAATCAAAAAATATCCGCTGAGGGGAAGCAAACGGGAAGTCAGTTTCGGACCACGAGGCTCCGCCGTCAACACTTTCCAGCATACCTCTTCCCTCTGTGGTCAGCAGGATGTGTTTTGTATTCCGCGGGTCTATGCAGGGCTTGAACGGATATATTACTTTTGGGGAAATATCCTTGGTCAAATTCTTCCAGGTCTTCCCGCCGTCAACAGTCTTAAAGACGCCTCCATAATTCACACCTTTCAGACTGCCCATTGCGGTTAAATAAATAGTATCAGGATCATTCGGGTCTATGTCAAATTCTACTGGCCAGAGAAGCAAAGTTCCGTCGCACTCGCTGGCTACCAGTTCCCAGTTTTCGCCGCGGTCTTTTGATCGGAAGAGCCCCCCGGGCACCGGATAATCGTTCGTGCCCTTGATCCTGTGCGCAGTTATGAGGCAATAGAGAGTTCCTTTCCTGTCTTTCGCTATCGTGTATACATCCGTATTGTCTGAAGCCATTTTGTGGTCAGACCTATTTTTCACAACCAGACCGTTGGACTTCTTAACCCAGGTCTTTCCTCTATCCAAGGACTTATAAACTCCGTCGGAATACATCACCGCGTAGAGCGCGTTATCCGTCCGGTCAAACAGCAGTTTGGTACAGGCCACCTTGGGAAGACCGTCCGAGACTACTTTCCAGGTCTTCGCGTAGTCGTCGCTTCTTAATACGCCGCCTGGATATTTTGCGCCTTCGCAGTTTGACCAATGGGGAATATCGTGCTCGTTGGAAGCCGCACCGTAGACAACACCGGGGGTGTCAGGGTCAAAAGCCAGGTCATAGACCGTGTTCAGCCAGGCGCTCCCGGTTATCGCGATAGACCAGCTCTTACCAGAATCTTCGCTCCTCGCAAAACCTATATCGGTATAGCAGATGTAATGAATATTCTTTTTATTAGGATCAATATAATAATTCCAACTGGAGGATTCTTCCAGACCGCGCGTCTGCCATGCGGCCCCTTTTATCGGGGTTCCTTCCTGCATCAGTTTCGTGTAGGAGTAGTTCCAGCTCTTTCCCCCGTCAAGCGTAACCATAAGTTCGCCCATCCCGCAGCCCGCAAGAATGTCAGGATTAGAGGGGCAAATGTTTGTACCCTGTGTAAGCGGCCCTGAATAGCCCTTGCCGAATTCGTAGGTTATCCAGCCAAGTTTGACATTCTTGTAATTGTCAGGTTTGAAGACGTTCTTCCAGGTATTCCCGGAATCTGTTGACTTGTAAATATCGAAAATATCCCTGTTTGTGACATAGACGGTATCAGGGTCGGATTCCGCCGTGTATAACGCGAAAGGGTTTGGCGCGGTTCTTGCCCCGGCAGGAGCAATATCCCAGTTTTCACCCCTGTCTAAGGAACGCCAGAGGTCAGTTCCCGCAAGACAATAGAGCGCGCATTTTCCCGCAATACTGCCTCCCGAGAAACTTTTCATCTCAGGTTTTTTGAGCTTTGAAATCCAGGTCTTTCCTCCGTCATCCGAACGGAAGATGCCATTCCTGGTGGCGGCAAATATCGCTTTGCCGAATTTGCTCCCGCTCTGATCAATAAGGAAATTCAGCGTGCTGCCGGAAACGCCTTCGCAGGCTGCCCAGGTCGTACCTCCGTCCGCGCTTATAAAAGATCCCTTATCTGTTCCAAAAAGCATGGTATCCGGAGTTTCCCTGTCCAAGTAGATCTTAAGCACCCGGTCGACTGAGGGCATTTTTTCCGCAAGGATGCTCCAGGAGGAGCCGCCGTCTCTGCTGACTCTGATACCGTAGGCGTCTTTAAAACTTCTTCCGGCGCAGTAAATTGTTCCGGCTTCCTTAGGGTGAAACACGGGAGTTCCCGGCAGTATGCCGTTCAACTCTTTCCAATCCACAGTTTTCCAGGACTTCCCATAATCAGCGCTGACATAGAACCCTGACATATCCCCGCCAAGAACCATTCGTGAAGGATCAACCGGAGAAATTGCCAGGGTTTGCATTCCTGCGGACTGTCCTATCCCTGTCTCGACCCACGCCGGCCCGGATTGCGCGGACGGCGAAATGCAGCACTTATTGCCGGCGCAGCCTGAGAGGAAGAGAAGTACAATAACCGGGAAGAGCAGGGACATTTTCGTAAACATCGTACCTCCGCAAAACATGACACCTTGTTTATATTATACAACCGGGAAGGGCCCATTAAAAGAAAAAAGGGGGCGGATTTCTCCGCCCCCTTTTAGGGATATCGACGAATTATTCTTTGACAAGCACAACATACCTGCTGGTCTCTTCCCGCTCAACAAGCATAAGAATTCCTGCTTTAAGGTCGGCATCTTCAATTGCTTTGTCGAACTCCGCCGCGCTCTTTACGCCTTTCCTGTCTACTTCCTTTATAATATCTCCTTCCGCTATCTCAGCGTTATCCGCTATGCTGCCGTCTTCCACGCCGGTAACCACGACGCCGTCGCCGCTCTTTAGGCCATACAGCTTTGCTGTTTTATCCGTAAGCGTCTTTACGGTCACGCCTATGCTCGAGGATTTCTTCGTGCCTTCTTCTTTTTTCACAACTCCGTTCTCACCGGCTGATTTCTCGCCCCAGGGCGCAAGAACTATTTTAATATCTTTTTCCTTGCCGCCGCGGTTGACGGTCATGACAACAGGGTCTCCGACTTCCTTCGAAGCCACAGCCCCCGCCAGCTGCTTGCCGTTGCTTATCTCTTTGCCGTCCAGCTTTACGACAACATCCCCGGAGAGCAGTCCCGCCGCCTTGCCAGGCCCTTTTTCATCAACTTCCGGAATAAGAACGCCGCTCTGTATCCCCAGCTTCTTAGCGAGCTTCGTGTCAATGTCTTGAAGCCGTATGCCGACCCAGGGTGTCTCTGCCACGCTCTTTTTCCCTTTTATCAGGCTTTCAAGTATCTTCTTGATATCCTTTATGGGAATAGCAAATCCAAGCCCCATGTTTCCTACATTTCCGGTGCTAAAATCTCCGGCGATCGCCATATTTACCCCGATTACCTCGCCGCTTATATTGAGGAGCGGCCCGCCGGAATTTCCCGGATTAATAGCGGCGTCTGTCTGTATTATGTTAGGTATCCTCTTTATAGCCCCATTAAGCTCGGGATTATCAAAGAGCCTGCCCTTCGCGCTCACAATTCCCATCGTAACGGTATTTGAATAGCCGAAGGGGTTGCCGATAGCGATGACAATGTCGCCGACCAGCGTCTGATCGGAATCACCAAGCTCAGCCGCGCGGAATTTCTTGTCTGATTTTATCTTTACAACCGCGACATCATGCCGCTTGTCGTACCCCTTGACCTCCGCGTCGTAGGTGGTTTCGTCAAACATAGTTACCTTCACGCTGTTCGCGTCCTCAATTACATGATAGTTGGTAATAACATACCCGTCAGCGGTTACCACGAACCCGCTTCCCATTCCCGAAGATTTATACTGCGGCATTTTTTGTCTCTTTTTCGGAGTGTCTTCGTCATCACCGCCGTTATCGCCTTTGAAGAACTTTCTCAAGTCATTCGGGAAATCAAAATTGAAACCGTATTTCCCTCCGGAAGTCTTCTCTGAAGTTTTTTTCTCGACAACAATAAGCACAACCGACGGATTGACCTGTTTAGCTATCTCTCTCAGGTTGTCCTGCATTGCCTTGAGCTCGCCCGCTGCCTCAACCTTCGCCGAGACGGGAAGTGCCAGCCCGGCTGCCAGAACCGCGCCCGCAAGGCAAATCAACATTCTTTTTACGGCATTCATGTCATTTCCCTCCCTGAATTGCGCCATAAGCGGCATTGCCTGCCGTAAGAGTGTCCTCTTCAAGCTCAAATTCCAACCTTGCGCTTTTTGCGCCGCTGACGTAGCCGGCCTTCATTCCGTAGGGAGAACCGTTCCTGACAGCCCCTACACTCTTCAAGTCGTCCATAAACATATCCATGCGGTTCGGGTTGAGAACGACCACATATCTTTTCGGCGTTATACCCGGGATGTTGGACTGCGCGTTGTTGTCTGTCACGGCGGCCGACGCGGTATCATATTTTTTCCTGATCTGTTCTATTTTCAGACCGGCCTTTGCCATCTCTCCGGCGGGGATGACAACCTTTGTGACTGAGAGTTTTTCGCTGCCGGGCGTACCCGCGCGGAAGATCACGCCTCCTGCAATAAGGCCTATCAAAACCCCGGAAACCAGCGCAGCTCCGTTGCGGAAAGTGAGAAACTGGCCAAACCACTTAACCGCAGACCGAGACGCGCCGTCAAGTTTTTCGTCCAGCCCCCGGTAAAATTCCTCCGGAACTTCCTCCTCAGCCAGGTTTGAGAGTACCGCGGAATTTTCCTCCATCTGCTTTAGCGCCAAGGAGCAATTCGAACACTTTAAAAGGTGCAGGCGCACGCTCTCTGCCGAGCCGCGGGAGAGCTCTTTGTCCATATATTCGCTCAACAACTTCCTGGTCTCGTTACAGTTCATATTCTCTCACCCCCGGTTGTTTTCCGGTAAGCATCAGCCTGAGTTCTTGCCTTCCACGGGATAATCTTGATTTCACAGTGCCTATTGATACGCCTGTCATCCTTGCTATCTCCTCGTATTTGTAGCCTTCAATGTCGCGGAGAACCATCACTGCCCTGAAGGGATCATCGAGCCGCATAAGGGCGCTCCTGACCTGCCTGTCGCGCTCGGCAGACTCCACAATCTCCTCCGGACCGCAGGTCAGCTTGCGCTTGTCCTGCGAGACATCATCCAAAATCTCTCCGGCATTCGAGAGGCAGTCGCTTTTCCTTGAACGCAGCCGGTTCAAGCTGGTATTCACCGTTATCTTTCTGAGCCAGTATTTAAACGGAACCTCTCCGCGATACTGCCGTATTTTGGTAAAGGACTTTACAAAAGCGTCCTGCGCTGCTTCGAGCGCGTCCTCGCGGTTTCCCAGAATACGGAACGCGGCGGAGAACGCCAGGCCGCTGTAGAGCTTCACAAGAGCGTGAAAGGCCTCGCGGTCCTTTGAACGCTTTACCTTTTGGACAAGCCCCTTTTCGTAATTTGCCGAGGCTTCCTCAAGTATGTCCTGCTTTTTTTCTGCCGTCAAAATATCTTAAACCTCGGGAGGGGCCAGAGCCGGATCAGCGGCGTTCCTACTATATCCTTTGAAGAGACAAATCCCCAAAACCTTGAATCATCGCTCTCATCCCTGTTGTCGCCCATCATAAAATAGGCGTTGTATTTGACTTTGACCGGGCCGAAATTCTTAGGAAGGAGGGGCTGATGCCCGCCGTATTCAGTCTCCCTGATTTTCTTCAATTCCTCGGGCAGTATGTTCCCGTACACCCGCTGTATGAACCATTTCTGCTCGTCAGTCTTTCCGGGCGCAACGTTTGCGCCGTTTAAAAAGACTTCCCCGTTCTTTATCTCAAAAACGTCGTCCTTCTTCGGCACGATGACCGGCCCGAAAACATCCCTGTTGCCGTAGTAAGAATAATAGGGGGAACCTTTTTTTATGATATTCTTGCCGTCAAAATACTGAACATACTCCTCTTCCTGCTTTACGCCGTTAACAAAGAGGGCCTTATCCTTGAGTTCAATCGTGTCTCCGGGCAGCCCGACACACCTTTTCACAAAATCCCTCTTTGCCCTTGTGGCCTTAATTTCTCCGGTTGACCGGTCATTCAAAACATAATGCTCCTGCCCGTTTTCATCTTTCTGCTTAACGGGGTTCAGTTCATGGTGAAAGAAAATAATAATATCGCCGTGTTTAAGCTCCCTTACCGGCAAAACCTTGGTGTCCGTGAAAGGCAGGCGAGTTCCCAGCACAAACTTGTTTGCAAACAGGTAATCCCCTACCAGAAGCGTTGACTCCATTGACCCGGAAGGTATGCTGTAAGCGGAAACCACAAAATACCTGATCAGGAGTGCTACTACCACCGCCCAAACAATGTCTTTTGTGTGCTGTTTAAGCACTCCTTTAACAGTATCCGGCGTCTGAGCCTTATCTTTAGTTTTTATTTCTTCGGACATTTGACCTTCCTTTCCGTATTGACACGGATAGCCGCGAGTTTGTTCCATACGTCCCTATCAAACCAGAAATAGCCTTAATATTCAAGTATTCATTGGGAAACAAGCCTATCGGGGAAAACCGCTTTCAACGGTGCGGAGCAAACAAATTGAAAGGAAAATACGGAATATTCCGGAGAATCATAAAGACCAGAGCCAAAGCCGGGAGGATAATAAAGAACCTCGGGCTAAACCTTACTTCCGGAAGAATTTTCCTGCCTGAATAACCGTTAATCAGCAATGCCGCGGAGGCGTAGAAAAGCAAAATTATCCCGGGCAGAACGAACAGGTTCATCGAAAGAGATTCAACCGGCTTTCCGCGGGAAATAAGCCAGACAGCCCTCGTTCCTCCGCAACTGAAGCAGAAAAAACCGGTAAACCTGTGAAACAAACATGGCGGGAGAGAATCAAAATAAACCCTTGGGGTAATTACGGACAAAAGAAGCGCTGCAGCCGGCGCAGCAAAAAGAGTCCACCCTAGCGCCCGTTTGTTCATCTCTTAGTCCATCAGCTCGGAAGTCATCTCGGCTAATAGCCGGTCTTTCTCTTCCGCGGACAGAATTTCAGACATGTTAGAAGCGTCAGAGCCGATTTGGTATTCTTCTATGGCTGTTGCAAACCACTCCGGGTTAGAACTCATCTTCCCTATAATCGCTTCGAGGCTGGCAGTGCTTGCCTTCCTGACTCTCACAGCGCGGCTAATTCTGCCGGCAGCCAGCGGAGCAAGAATCATCAAAAGAAGCAGGATAACGGAAACAGACGCGGTAAGCGGCTTCCGCAGGAAGTCATACCAGGGTGAAGGTACAGACATTTTTTCGCGGAGTCTCGGCAGATAACCAGCCCAGAACTCTTTTCCCGGATCTGAAACTCCGATAGTTCCCGCCGTATCTATCAATTCGCGGTAGAATTTTAATTCAGCCGCGCACTCCGCGCAGGAAGCCAGATGAGACTTCACTTTTGCGGCGGTTTTTTCTTCGAGGCACCCTTCGGCGTACTCCTCGATGTATTTGCCTGCCATTTTACAGTTCATATTTTGTCCTCATGCCCTTTTTTATCTTCTGCACCGCGTTGAAGAAGTTGGCTTTGGCGCCGCCGGTGGTGAGGCCGGTGGCCTGGGCGATTTCTTCGAATTTCATTTCATCGTATATCCTCATTACAAAGACGGCTCTCTGCTGGCGCGGAAGCGCGCACATCATTTCTTTCACGGCTTTTTTTAGCTGGTCCTTCTCTACGGACTCCTCACCCTGGCCTGCAGAGGAATCGCGAAGTTCAGCGGCCGAATCCAGCGGCTCCGTAAACCTGGCTGCTTTCTTCCTGGTCATACACACATTAAAAGTAATCCTGTAAAGCCAGGTAAAAAAATACTTTCTCTCTTTTAATTTCCTGAGCGCCTTGTAAGCTTTTATAAAAGCTTCCTGAGAAGCTTCCTCTGCATCGTGATGGTTTCCGAGAACGCGCAGGGCCAGGAAATATATTTTTTCTTTGTGCTTAAATACCAATCTGTTAAAAGCCTCTTCTTTACCCTGCAGGAAAAGCCCAATTAATTCAGCGTCTTCCTGCCCGCTATTTCCCTTCACTACTTCATTAGACATCTTGCTCCGCCAAATGGTTCAAATGACGCTCACACGCCCAATTATAGCCATAGAACATGGAAATAACAAGGAATGATGAGCCTTCCTTCAATTGAGCTTTGCGAAAAGCGAAACGTAATGAGTATTCCCGAGCATGTCATTGAGTTTCGCGCCGTAGGTTAACGAGAAAGCGGAGACATTCAACTCAAGGCCGAAAGAGACGCAGTTTAGCAATCCATACTGGGCAGCAGTGTCGTATCTGTATCCAAACATCAGGGCAAGGAATTCTTCAGGTTTTACTGAAATGCCCGCGGAATAAACCGGTGAATATTCATTACTGAGTTCGGCGTCAATATCTGCCTTAAAACCGGAGGCAGAAACACCCAGCCCCGCGCGCAGCATTTCAGGCAGCCCCGGATAAGTGCCGGCATTTACAAGACAGGCGCCGAAAGAAATATTGTCCGAGAGCTGCACAAACCCCGAAACATCATAGAGGACGTGAAAAGAACAACTTTCGTCCAGATTTTCATAAGGGAATTTGATATTCAGCCCGGCCGCGGCTGTTTTGGAGAGGCCCTGCGCTATCGACAGCACCGGTACAGCTTGAAACGGAGAAAAGCCCCCCTCGGAAACCCCGAATCCGTCCCTCCTTTCCTGCGTGCCGGTCCAGAGATACATAGCTGAGATGCCGAGCGCGGATGAGTTCCCCATTTGTCTCATTGCCGTGACAGTCTCATACCTTGCCCCTGCGAAGTATTCGGTGTGTGAAAAATTAAGAAATGTTCCGCTGGACCAACATAGACTTGAAGGCGAGAAGAATACCGTATCCGGCTCTCCCGGCAGTCCTGTCAAAGCGCCTCCCATGGCCGCGTATCTCGAGCCGGGAAAGACTTCCATGAACGCCAGTTCAGTCGTTCCGGCAGCACTGGATGCAAACCGGAGAAGAAGCACAAAAAATATAATTGCCTGCCTCATATATGAAACCCCCTAAAATAAACGCGGGCGCCTTAAGGCACCCGTTAGATTTCCTCTATGACTCGGAGCGTGCACTACTTAAGCAGTTTTTTAAAATCCTCCTCTTCGAGAACCTTTACTCCTAATTTCTTTGCTTTCGCAAGTTTAGAGCCCGGCTCGTTGCCGGCGACAACATAACTCGTCTTCGCGGAGACGCTTCCCGAGGCCGTGCCCCCCAGTTTCTTTACTTCGCGCTCGGCTTCGTCGCGGGTGAAGGAGGCGAGCTCTCCGGTAAATACAAAAGTCATGTCTTTAAATTTGCTTCCGGTTGCGAGTTCCTCTTTCTTCCTCTTTGTGTTAACCCCGGCCTTCTTAAGTTTCTCTATTACCTTGAGGTTATGGCTCTCCTGAAAGAAATTGTTTATGCTCACGGCGACTTTTGGGCCGACGCCTCTTATCTTTTGAAGATCTTCTATGGTTGCCGCGGCAAGCGCATCCAAATCAGCGTATTTTGAGGAAAGCAGTTCCGCCGTATTTTCTCCTACATCGCTTATCCCGAGCGCAAAGATAAGACGGGAAAGCGTGTTTTTTTTGCTCTTTTCAAGTCCTTCAACCAGGTTCAAAGCCGACTTTTCGCCCATACGGTCCAGTCCCGACAACTCTTCCTGTTTCAGGTAATACAGGTCTGCATAATCATTCACCTTACCCGTGCTTATCAGTTTTTCAACAATGGCAGGCCCGAAGTTTTCAATATCCATGGCGTTGCGCCTTGTAAAGTGGATAACGCGCCCCTCAACCTGGGCCTTGCAGGAGACATTCTGGCATTTGACCGCAACCTCTTCACCGAGCCGTGAAACCTTTGAACCGCAAACCGGGCAATGCGGGGGCATGCTAAAGAGCTTCTCTTTGCCCGTCCGTTTGGACTGCACCACGCCGACAACCTTGGGAATAACCTCTCCGCCCTTTTCTATGACGACAAAATCGCCGACGCGGATATCTTTGCGCTTTATTTCGTCCTCGTTGTGCAGCGTGCACCTGCTGATTGTGGAACCCGAAAGATGGACAGGCTCAAGCACCGCGACCGGCGTTAATATGCCGGTACGGCCGACCTGCACCAGAATATCCAGGAGTTTTGTTACCGCCTGGCGGGCCTTGAATTTGTAGGCGATAGCGTACCTGGGGCTTTTGTTGGTCGTCCCGAGGACCTTCTGCTCTTCGTAGGAGTTGACCTTTATGACCATCCCGTCTATTTCAAACGGCAGGGAATCCCTTTTCGACTCCCAGGAGTTCACGTAATCTATGACAGCGGAGATGCTTGAGCATTTCTTTGCGGGAGTTACCGCGGGCAAACCTGCCTTCCTTAAACTTACCAGCATTTCTTCGTGCGTCTTCCAGCCGGAACCTGCGGCGCTGCCGAGTGTATGAAGAAAGATGTTAAGGTTCCTTTTCGCGACAATTTTCGGGTCAAGAAGTTTAAGCGAGCCGGCCGCGGCATTCCTGGGGTTGGCAAAAAGCTCCTCGCCTTCGCTTTCACGCCCCCTGTTCAACCGCGCGAGTTCTTCTTTGGTAAGATAAACCTCGCCGCGAATTTCAAGCTCAAACTTGACGGGAATCTTGAGCGGGACCGACCTGATTGTCCTGATATTCCCGGATACATCATCGCCGCGAGTTCCGTCCCCCCTTGTCGAGGCCTGGACGAACTTTCCGTCCTGATAAAAGAGGTTCACCGCGAGCCCGTCAATCTTCGGCTCCACTATATATTCGGGGTCTTCCTTCAAACTCTTCCTAACCCTCTCGTCAAACGCCTTGAGTTCATCCTCGCTGTAGGTATTGTCAAGAGAGAGCATCGGAACTTTGTGGGTAACCTGCTTAAAACCTTTAAGAGGCTCGCCGCCTACGCGCTGTGTCGGCGAATCAGGAGAGACAAGTTCGGGGAATTCAAACTCAAGAGCTTCCAGATGCTTCATTAGCATATCAAATTCTGAATCCGGTATTTCAGGCTTCGTTTCCACATAGTATTTACGCTCGTGGTAACGGATCTCTTCGCGCAATGCCTCTATTTCCGTCTTTGCCTGTGAAAGTTTCATATGCCTAATATTACAGAATACTCCCATGAATCTCTACTGAAAAATGATCAAAGGATTAGAAGAAAATATTACGCGGATTAATAGCGTGCAGATGTGAAAGACTGTAAAGTATCAGACAATAACAAGAAAATATTTCCACCGGAGTAATTAGCCATTAGTTATCAGCACGTGCTCTTAGCCGTATACTTTATAATCTATCTCCGGAAAGATATTATCCTTATATTCTATCTCCGACAGATAGGTTTGGTCTATCTTTCCGCTGCTTAAACTGTCATAGAGCCGCGTGAACCTGACGATATGCTCCTTCGTGCGGCGCACGGCGTAATTGACATTTGTGCCGGTTTTCATTATAAAGGCCCAGTCCGAAGACTGCGCGAGCAGAAGTTCCCTCGCCGCCTGGTTGAGCGCGCGCCTTTCAAGGTCGCCCGGAGAATTAAATTTCTCCGCTAGCTCGCACATCCTGTCAGCCGCTTTGTGAAGGTGCCTGTAAACCCAGTCGTTCCCGCCTTCCAGCCAGACCTCGTGATAGCCCTTGTAGCCCCAGCTGGATTCGCAGGGAGCAGAGACCTGGTTTACGGGATACTCCGCGAGATATTCCGACGGGGTTATCATTTTGATTATATCCTGGTCATAATGCATCTTTCTGAAGAGGAAGTTCAGGAAATCAGGCCCCTCATACCACCAGTGACCGTAAAGCTCGGCGTCGTAAGGTGAAATTATTATAGGTTTTCTGTCCATGCCCGAAGCAAGCCATTCAATCTGCTTCCCGCGGTTAAACAGGAAGTTGCCCGCGTGCTCGGCGCTTCTCTCAAGGGCGAACTGCGGATCGTAAGGCTCCTTGTGCGCGGTCTCACCGGTTATCTTGTAATATTTAACCCCGGTAAAGGTCCTGGTCCCGTTTGAATTGATGTAGGGTTTTATGTACTCATACTCAAGGTCAAAGCCGACATCGCGGTAGAAGTCCCGGTAGTTGGTGTCTCCGGGATAACCTTCCTTCGCGCTCCAGACCTGCTTGCTCGATTCCACGTCCCTCCCGAAGGCCGCAACTCCCGACGGGCAAAAGACCGGCGCGAAGATGCCGTACTTCGGGCGCGGCACTCCATACATTATGCCGTGCGTATCAACAAAGAAGAATTTAATCCCGTGGTCTTTTAGCGTGTAGTCAACTCCCGGAAAATACGCGCACTCGGCAAGCCAGATGCCGTTAGGTTTCCTTCCCAGGTGTTTTTCGTGCGTGTCCACGGCAACCTTTATCTGGGCGTTGATGGCCTTCTGGTTTATCATCAGCGGCAGGTACCCGTGCGTGGCGCAGCAGGTGATAATTTCAAGTTTTCCGGCGTCCTGAACCTTTCTGAACGCGTTGACAAGGTTCTTGCCGTAACGAAGGAAATAATCACGCGCCTCAACGAACTTCCAGTTATACATATCGGCGGATTTTTTAAACTCCTCCTGATACTCAGTCCTCTTCTTCTCTTTTGACGTAAGATCTATCAGTTTTTCTATATAGTTCAGGGCCCGGTCCTGAAGCAGCGGGTCTGAAAGCATCGACAGCAATGGAGGGGTAAGCGACATCGTAACCCTGAAATCTACTCCGTCCTTGAGCAATCTTTCATAAACAAGTAGGAGCGGGATATAGGTCTCAAAGATTGCTTCGTACAGCCAGTCTTCTTCAAGGAAATCCGCGTGTTCAGGATGCCTGACATACGGCAGGTGGGCGTGGAGGACAACTGACAGGTAGCCTTTCATTTATTTGCCCTCCTTTGTACATTTTGAAACATCAATTGTGAAGGCTTTCGTGAATTTTCCATCCGCGGACCTGGCCTCTATGGCAACAAGATGTTCGCCTTCATTTAAGTTGAACCTTGTACCGAAAGTTCCGTCGCCCGCGAGTTTAACGGGCTTGCCGTTCATAGTCACGGAAGCGTCGGGCTCGGTAGCCCCGTAAATAATTATCTCGGTTCCTACGCGAAACCAGAAAATAGGAGTTTTCTCCTTGCCGCTTCCCGGGCTGGACCAGCTCGAAAGCCAGCCTGATGAACCGCCGTGAACTCTCTCGGAACCGCCCATAGTGTTTAGAGTTCCTGCCGCGGCGGCTGTCCCGGATTCCGCCGCGTTTTCGTTCCAGTCACCCTGCATATGCCATTCTTTGGGATAGGCCCTTTTCATCAATTCTTCCGAGATAACCCATTCTTCATCCATAACCGAAGCGATGCAGTCGGCGGGAGTTTTTATGGTATTTGACCTCGCGTACGGAATAAATCTTCCGTCATGAAGAAACATTCCTATCTCCGCCAGCCAGCGCCTGTTTGGGTCTCCCGCGTGCAGGTACCAGGACGACGCGCCTTCCGAGATCCTTACATCAAAATATCTGTTGGCGTTCCTGCCGTCAAAAATAACATTTGTAACATCATAGACGCGCAGCATAACGGTTCCGGAATTAAAACTTTCGCCGAGCCTTTCTTTCATTGAGGCGACGGAATCCCGGGTTACCTCCCAGTAAGTGAAGAGCCAGTGGGAATCCCTGGCCAGAAGAACAATACAGGTTTCGTTGTAAAAAGACGGAAAAAGCGCGTTATAGTCTTCATCAGGTATGAAAACAGAGAAAGGCTTTTCTGTTAATATTTTGGAAGGCAAATCCTGCTTTTCTTCCTGCTTTTGCTTTGACTCCGCAGGCTTCGCCGGCTGCGAGGGAACAGCCGTTTCGGGGTCTTTCTTAACAACCGGTTTCACGGGCAGCAACGGTTTATTCTTTGAGAGCTTCGCCCTTGCTTTCGCAAGCGGGCCCGCTGCCGGCTTCTTCACCTTCTTTCCGGAAGAAAGTTTTATTGTGTCGTCGCCCGAGGCGCCGGGAGGTCTTTTAGGATTTTTACTGATTGGCCCCATAATTTCTCCTTAAAACAACTCAAGTTGAGAGTATCTGGCGAGCTCGCCTTCGTCAAAAAGCACTACTTTTCCCGGAACTCCGTCATAGCCGGGAAATACCCTGACATCAGACTTTCTGGACTTCAGTATTCCTTCGGCGACGGGTACCGGAGCAAGCCTTCTGACTTCTTCTTCAGGCAGGTCCAGGAGAAGAGAAAACTCGCTCCCGGCCTTTTCAACAAGTTTCAGGTACGCTTCCCTTACCTTCTGCGACTCCGTGCCGGCGTTCATGCAGAAAGCCAGTATCTCATCCAGCGGCATAATGTTCCTGAACGGCAGATATTTTCCTTTGGCCTCATTCTCCGTCCTGTCCGAGAGATCCTCTACGCGCTGTAGAACGCCGCGTCTTACGGGTCTCCCGCAGGCAGTGCAAATATGCCCGAGATTAGCGCTTTCGAGCGGAGAAAAGCAGAGCCCGCACTCCTTATGCCCGCTCAGATAATTTCTTCCCTCTTCGGGGTAGAATTCTATCGTGTAGAGAAGTTCATCCCTGCGCTTATATTGCAGGGCGTTTTTAATCTCATAATAGTGGAGCGCGGCGCTAAAAACGCAAGCCTCTCTGCCGATGGTCCCGGGCATGTGGGCGTTCGAACCCGAAATCATCGTGATGCGGTCGAGGCATGACAGCCTCGCGCACATCTTCGGATCCGCTGAAAGCCCGGTCTCCGCCGCAAAGACATATTTCGCGTACTGCCCGAAACATTCCTCGAGCGTGCCATAGCCGCCGGTCCCCAGCACAGAAAACCCAGGAGCAAAAATGTGCGACGGCACCACAAAACAATCCATGGAAATATCACAAACAATCCGCACCAGCTCGGACGCTTCCAGATTAAGGAGCGGCCTCCCGCCGGCGGTCAGATCACCGTACTTTGAAAGAGCTTTGTTTATTCTCTCTATATGCTCAAACCCGGGAGAAAATATCTGAAGCTGTACCTTCCGGCTACCGTTCATCCCGATGTAAACGCAATTAACTTCTCCTGAAAGAATAAAATGAGTGTCATTAAATTTAAATAGCCCGTTGCCCTGCGGTTTCAGCTTCCTGCGAAGCTCCGAAAGCCAGAGAGGATGCGTGATATCTCCGGCGGAAAGAAGATCAAGCCCTTTATATTTCGCCCACCGGGAGAGCGTCTCAAGGTCCATATCGCGGGTAGCTCCCAGGCTGAATTTACTGTGAATGTGAAAGTCCGCTCTAAAGTTCATATGGAATCCCAGCTTGAGTGATTCATCCGCTTGATTATATAACATTTAGATAGAAAGAAAAAATGATTTTTTAAAAAAGGGGGCCATTTGAAGAATATTGCGGCGTCCGGCTAGAACTTATTTATCACAACTCCGGCAGGAAGTTTCGGGAAGAAATATGTCGATTTGTGGGGCATCCTTTCAAGTTTTACCGCTGTCTTTCTTATGTCAGAAGGTGAAATTGCCGGAACGAGAAAAACGGAGTCAAAACTGCCGGAATCCGCGGCCAAAAGAGCTTCTTCCGGATTCCTGATATAAGCGATGTTTTTAACCGGCGGGAGAGCTTTTAAAATGATATGGTGCAGAACGCTGGTTGATAATCTTTTCCAGGCAGCGGATCTTTTAAGAGGTATAGAGAGCGCAACACCCGCGCTCTTTGGAACAAGCGCATAAAACTTATGCCCGGAGTAAAATATTATATTTTCCGCGGAAGCCTCTTTTTTGCATGGGATTACGTTGAATTTACCCTCAAGCCTGTCTGCCAGCATTTTGGCCGAGACAGGGCTCGAGAACTTCACGGCCCTGTGCGTAGGGTAAACGATCAGCCCGCTGTCCTGCATTGAAACCAGAGCAAAAAGCGTGAAATTCCAGAGCGCTTTCGGGTCTCTCCCGTACTTTTTTTCGTTCTCTTTTTTGTAGGCCAGCGCTGTCTCGTATCTGTGATGCCCGTCGGCGATAAAGATCCGGCGCCTTTTAGTAAACGAGACAATCCGGTTAACCGCCGCCTCATCCGCAATCTTCCAAAGCTTTCCTTTCACGTTCTGTCCGCCGTCGCGCAGAGCGAATTCCAGGTCAGGTTTCATCTTTTTAAACTCTGACCAGTCAAATTTGCCGTCGTACACTCCGAATATAGGGCTGGTGTGCGCCCTGCATGCCCTGAGCAGGTTCAACCGGTCCTGCTTGTGTTTTGGAAAAGTCTCTTCGTGAGGCAGCACCGATTTTTCCGAGAATTCTTCCGCCTTTACAAGAGCATAAAACCCGGTCCGCTTAAGCAGGCGGCCGTTCATTTTGAAAGACTGTTCCAGAAGATAAAAAGAAGGGAGGGAATCCCGCGTCAGCGCGCCTTTCGCAATCCATTTTAAAAGTTCTGTCCCTGAAGCGGAATACCTTCGCGCATCTTTTCCTTTTCTGAAATCCACCCGCACAATGTTATACGGGGAGGACTTGTAATAATCCTCCCTCATCTCAGGGGAAATGACATCGTAAGGAAGCGTTAACTGACTGCTCAGGCTTCCTGTTTTTTCCGTGTTGTATGTTAGCCCTTTGAAAGGGATTACTTCCGCCACTCTTACTCCTTAAAAAAACTCCCTTGGTTAGCAAGGGAGCAGTTTTTACTTTCTATTACCCGTTCTTATACAACCGCGGCGTCTATTCTTTTCTTTAGAGATTCCTTGGGCTGAACGCCGACCAATTGCTCCACCACCTGCCCGCCTTTGAAGATCATAACCGTCGGAATGCTCCTTATGCCGTACTTAGCCGCTATCCCGGGATTGTCATCTACATTGACTTTTCCAACCTTTACCTTGCCCGCGTATTCCTTGGCGAGTTCTTCGATAGTAGGACCTAGCATTCTGCAGGGCCCGCACCACTCTGCCCAGAAATCAACCAGCACCGGAGCCGCTGATTTCAGCACATCCGCTTCAAAATTCGCATCCGTAAAAGTTAACGCCATTTTTATACCCTCCAGTTTATTATATCCGGCCACTCAGGCCGTCAGTATGACACTAATCAGTTACTTCTGTTTTACGGCTTTTGCTTTCTCTAGAGCGTCTTTCGCAAGCTGGCACGCCTTATCAGCCCCTTCCCTGGCTTTCTGAAAGTTAGCGTTATCCATATCTAGCTTTGCCATGGCAAGCGCGTCTTCCGCGCTCTTTAAGATATCGGCAACCGTGGATTCGGCCCCGGCGTCTTTTGCGTCAATAACGGCAGTCTTCGCTTTTGCCATTGAATCATTAGCTTTCTCCACATCTTCTATGGCCTTTCTGGTCTCGTTGTAAGCGTTCGCGGCCATGGATTTTGCGGCGGCAAACCTCCGGAGGCGCACGTTATTGTTGGCGTCCCAAAGGGTGTCCTTTATTTCCTTTATCTTCTTTCCGTAGGACCTGTCCAATCCTACTTCTGTCGCAAAGACAAGGCTCTTTTCTGTTTCGGCTATCAATTTCTGCACCTCGCCCGGAAGTTCTTTCACATCCCTGGCAAGCAGAGAAGCTTTCTCCGCCGAATCCTGCGCGCCGGCGTAATCATCCTTACTTAGGTATTCTTTCGCGCCGGCAAGTTTTGATCTTGCGTCGTTGTATGTTTCCTGCATATTGTCTTTATTGGGAGAAGCCTCAGCAGATTTCAGGTCTTTCTCAGCCTTGTCTACCGCCGCTGTCGCGGAACTGTAAGCCGCCTTGTCCGAAGGTTTTATGTATTTTGAGCAGCCGGCGCAGATAAAAACGACTGCGAGAGCCGCAACAATGAGCTTACGTGCCGCGTCTGTCTTATTAAACATCAATTCCTCCATCATGAAAACAGGCTATTCTTTTGTCTTCCTTAAACCCTGCTCAAGGTTTGAGACCAGAGGCCGAAGCATTGTCGTAAATTCCATCGGAAAAATATACTTCGTGGAAGGCGAGTTGCCCAGCGCCTTGAGCGTTTCAAGGTACTGCAGGCTCATGGTTTTTTCGTCTATACTCTTCGCGGCGCCGAAAATGTTCGCGAGAGCCTGCGCGTAGCCTTCTGCTTCCAGCATCTGAGCCTGTTTCTTGCCTTCCGCTTTTAAAATGGCGGATTGTTTCTCGCCTTCGGCGATTGTTATCGCGGCCTGCTTGGTGCCGTCGGATTCCGTCACAACCGCTCTTCTGTGCCTTTCCGCCGCCATCTGCTTGGTCATCGCTGTCTGGACTTCTACGGGCGGCTGGATTTCCCTTATTTCCACGGAAGTCACCTTAACGCCCCACCTTCCGGTAACTTCGTCAAGTTTTGTCCGCAGTATATCGTTTATCTGTTCCCTCTTTGCGAGCACATCGTCAAGCGCGATATCGCCGACAACAGCGCGAAGAGTCGTGGTAGCGATGCCTTGCGCAGCTCCGGCGAAGTTCCTTACCTGAATGACCGAGGCGGAAGGATCTATTACCTTCCAGTATATAAGAAAGTCAACCGAGATCGGAGCGTTGTCTTTGGTAATGCAGGTTTGTTCCGGTATCTCGAGATAGGATTCCCTAAGATCCACTTCAACCACTTTGTCTATGATCGGAACAACTATTACAATTCCGGGTCCTTTCTCGCCCTGGGTCCTTCCCAGACGGAAAAGCACGAGCCTCTTATACTCCGGGACTATCCTTATTATATTTACAACCATTACGAAAACAGCGACCACAAGCACAATTATCATGAAGATTCCCGGCGTCATAACCCCTCCTGCTTACTTAACTTTAGCGGACTCTCCGGTTCGTTCCACTATAAGTTTTATGCCTTCCAAACGCAGAACCTTTACTTTTTCCCCTTTCAATACCGGTTTCCCGTCGGCAGAACCGGCAGACCAGTCTTCTTTGTTTACAGAGACAATTCCGACAGGGTCTATTGCCACACGCACATCTCCGGAAGCCCCCACAAGGCTTTTAATCCCTATCACAACTCTGTTCTTGAGCGCTTTTATTCCGATGGAAATGATTATAGCAAAAAACGCCGAGCTAATCACTACCATTGTAATTACCACGGCAAGGGACATTTTAAAATAGGGAATCATCGGGGAAAAGAGCAGAAGAGAACCTAGGAAGAGCGAAACCACTCCACCCGCGGCAAGAGCCCCGTGCGTTGTCGCCTTTATTTCCAAAATAAACAGCGCGACCGCAAGAACAAGCAGGGCGACTCCCGCGAAACTTATGGAAAGGCTGTTGAAAGAAATCAGCGCCAGTATCATGCAGATAACGCCTGCTGTCCCGGGAAACACAGCGCCGGGCGAAGCCAGCTCGTAGATAAGACCGTAGATGCCGATCAAAAAGAGCACATAGGCGATTGTAGGGTCGTTAAGAGTGTTAAGCAAACTCTCCCGCCAGGTCATCTTCAGCCTGAGGATAGAAGCCTTGTTCGTGTTAATAACCGCCTCGGAACCGCTTAAAAGCCTGAATTTTTTGCCGTTCAGTTTTTCAAGCAATACCGCGGTGTCATCGGCGATGGCATCCGATATGCCGAGCTTTGCCGCCTCTGTCTCGGTTATTGACACGCTCTTCCTTACCGCGTCGTCCACCCAGGAAATATTCCTGCCGCGTTTTTCCGCCAGAGTTCTTATATAGGCCGCCGCGTCGTTGGTAATTTTTTCGGATGCCAGCTTGCCGTCCATATATACCGGATGGGCCGCGCCCATGTTTGTGCCTGAGGCCATCGCCACATAATCAGCAGCCATCGCGATGAAGAGGCCTGCCGAAGCCGACCTCGCGCCCTTGGGAGCCACATGGACAACAACCGGAATTTTTGAAGCCAGAATTTTCTGCACGATATCGCGCATTGAATCGTTCATGCCGCCCGGCGTGTCGAGTTCAAGCACCACGCACTCCGCTTTCATCTTCTCGGCGTCAGAAATGCATCTTGTCAGGTAGGCAGCGGAGGACTGATTTATCGCTCCCCTAAACTCCACTATTGCAACGCTGCCCGCAAATACCCGGGACGCCGCGGCCAGCAGGAGCAGAAGGACTGTAGTTCTTATTCTCATGCTGTTATCCTCTTGACGGCGGCAAGATAGGCCCCGTAAACTGCCAGCGAAGGATCGAATATGTCCGCTGCAGGTATATCACCTGCCAAAAGAGGGGCAAATCCTCCGGTCAGAACAGCCTTAGCTTTAAACTTTTTCTTGGCGCGCGACAACACCCCGTCTGCCATCGAACTCAACCCCCAGTAGGCCCCGTTTCTGATGGCCGCTTCGGTCTCAAGCGCCGCGAAACCGGCGGGTTTGCCATATTCCACGAGGGGAAGAAGCGCGGTCTTTTTCTCAAGATACTCCGTGAATAAAGGCGCTCCCGGCATTATGAGACCGCCGGCATATTCGCCTTTTCTGTTAATAATATTTAAAGTAGTTGCAGTGCCAAGGTCCAGAACTACCGCGGGAGAACCGTATTTTTCCCGGGCCGCGTAAGCCGCGAGAATACGGTCCACTCCGAGCGTTTCCTTTTTCTTGTAAAGGTTTTCCATGGGAACATCGCGGGTGGTAAGCTCCAGAGCCAGCGGTACAGCCTTTCTCACAACAGCGGAAAGAGCCGGGACCACGGAGAAATAAACAACCGGGAGTTTTTGTGCCTTCGCGAATTTAGCGGAAAGAACCGCCCCTTTTTGCGTTGCGGGGAAAACTTTGAGCGACTTCTCTTTTCCGTTGCCGGCAAGCCAGACCTTCACTGAAGTGTTTCCAATATTGATTATAATGAGCCTAAGAGACATCGCCCGTCACCGCCCTCTTCACCGTGCCGTCCGCAAGCCGCACAAGGAGTGCGCAATCTCCGTCAATATCTTCGGCGATTCCTTCAACAAACTCGCCCCCGGACTGTATTTTAACCTTCCTTCCGAGGGTCGCGCATTTTCGTTTCCATTTCCGAATTATCGGTTCCGGCCCTTCCTGCTTGAAAAGCTCGTAATACTCCTCCAGGCTCTTCAGGGTTTCCGCAAGCAGCTTCACCCTTTGCACGTCTCTCTTCAATTCTATTTTCAGCGAGGTGGCCCTACCGCGGACAGAATCCGGAAGGTCGTTCTTTGAAAGATTAACATTAATACCTATTCCGATTATGAGGTAATTTACAATATCCATCTCCGCCTTCATCTCGGTCAATATTCCGCAGAGCTTTTTTCCGTGAAACATTACGTCGTTTGGCCATTTGAGCTCCGCGTCCTCTCCGGTGACCTTCTTTATAGCGTCATGCACGGACAGTCCTGCGATAAAAGTGAGTTTGGGAGAATGGTAAGGGCTTATTTTCGGCCGGAGTATCACCGAGAACCAAAGACCTGACCTCTCCGGCGAAAACCAGGTCCTTCCGAGCCGTCCTTTGCCCGCGGTCTGTTTTTCCGCGGTAACCACCGTGCCTTCAGGAACTTCTTTTTCGGTAAGCCGGGCCGCCATATCATTTGTGGAACCAATCTCATTAAAACAGTAGAGTTCCCTGCCGACATATTTTGTGTCCAGGGCGTTCTCTATCTCCGCCGGAAGAAGCAGGTCAGGCACCGACTGCAGGCGGTAACCGAGGTTAGTGTGACTCTCGAACTCGTAGCCCTGATCCATCAGCGAATGAATATGCTTCCAGATAGCGGTCCTGCTGACCTTAAACTTTTTACTGAGAGCTTCGCCGGAGAGGTACTTTTCCCCGGAAGTTCTTAGCAGCGAGAGTATTTCTTCTTCCGCCCCGCCTTTTCTCACGCCTTGATCTCCCCGAATTGCTCTTCGTATTTCCTGATGTTGTCCGCGAGCGCGGCGGCAAAATTCTTCATATGGGAAGGCGAGGTTATTATCCTGGCGCTGACCTTGTTTTTGCTCTGTTGCGGCAGGACAAAGGCGAAATCTATCATGAACTCCGCGGGAGTATGAGCGATTGCCGCAAAATTTGCGTACATGCCCCTGGCTGTTGCTTCATCTATGTCCAGGTTTATAGGTGAATTTCCGTTGCCTCCTGCCATAATGCCTCCTGAATAGTTTTTGGGCCTTAAACTTAGACCGCCCTTTGTCTGTTAATTTTCCAGATTTCCCTAACCTGTTCCCCGCCGGACACATAGACATTATCATATAAATTGACGGTAGTGCAACAATGGCTTGGCAATATCTTTATCCTGTCTCCAGGCATAAGAGAGCCCTGCGCCAACTTAAGTCTTGTGTGCTCTTCGTTCAGGTTCTCAATGCTTCCTGTTTTATCAAGCAACAGAGGCATGCCGTTCTCCGTCGTCAAGGCCTTGCGCCCCGCGTCAGCTGTGTACTCCCCTTTTCCTCTGGAGGCAAGGATTGTCGCGTGCACGCACAATGAGGGAATAAATTCTTTCTTTATTGCCAGGTATTTAGTATCCATAAAAACATATGACCCGGGCTGAATATCCGTTATGTCTGAATTCCTGCCGGTAAGGTCATAAGTACCGGTGCCGCCGCCGGAGACAATTCCGCATTTAATATTAATCCCGGAAAGCAGTCTTTTCGTTCCGACAAGCAGTTCCATAGCGGCTGCCGCCGTTTTTTTCCTTTCTTCCGGATCGGAAAGCAGCACGGCATGCCCCTCATAGCCCTGCAGTCCTTTGAATTCAATATTTGGACAGGCCAGGACCTTTTTTACAAAATGAACGGCATCCTCTCCGGGTTTTCTCCCGGCCCGGTTCAGGCCTATGTCAACCTCGACCAACACTTTTAATTTAACTCCTGCCGCTCCGGCGAGCTTGTCAAGCAGCCTGAGGTTATTTTCCGAATCGACACAGAGCAGGACTTCGGAAGCAATGTCGCAAAGATTTAGAAATCTTTTTATCTTAGCCTGCTCAATCAGTTGGTTCGCGAGCAGCACGCTTTTGATTCCGCCTTTGACCAGAGCTTCCGCTTCATCTATAGTCTGCGCGGTAATTCCCACGGCTCCGGCTTTCATCTGCAGGCTGGCAATCTCAAGACATTTGTGGGTTTTAAAATGCGGCCTGATGCCGACATGGTTCTTCCTGCCGAAATCAGCCATCAGTTTAATGTTTTGCTTTAGCAGTTCAAGGTCCAGTACCAGAGCAGGCGTTACGATTTCGTTCATTTTTGCTCCAGGGCGGCTATAACAGCCCTGCAGAAGGCCGGCAGGTCATCCGGATTTCTTGAGGTTATGAGGTTGCCGTCAATTGCAACTTCTTTGTCCACAAAATTCGCGCCTGCGGCGGCCATATCATCTTTTATGGCCATGAAAGCCGTCGCGGTTTTCCCTTTTAGGATACCGGCGGAAACCAGCACCGAGCCCGCGTGGCAGATTGCGGCGATTACTTTACCCGCTTTAAAAGCGTCTGACACGAGCTTGACCGGCGCTTTGAAGCGCCTGATGAAATCGGGGGCCCAGCCGCCGGGAATTATTACGGCGTCAACGTTCTTGAAATCAACTTTATCAGCCGTGGTTGTCGTCTTTACCGGATAGCCGAACTTTCCGTGATAGAGTTCCGCGCTTCCGGTTCCCGCGACTATCACTTCGGCGCCTTCTTCCTTGAACCTATAGTACGGATACATTACTTCCATGTCCTGGAACTGCTCGGCGACAAGAATTACAACCCGTTTTCCTGTTAGAGACATAAAGCCTCCTCATTAATCAAATCTCAAATCACAAGCACCAAACCCCAAATAAAAACAAAAAAAACAAACCACAAACTGACCCTATAATTACTTGTATTTTATCCTTTTTTGTTCTTTGGTGCTTATCTGGCGCTTGGTGCTTGTTATTTGGTGCTTGTTTTATTAATACTTACCCAATTCCTTCGCCAGCCTCATAAACTCCTGAAACTGCGTCAGGGACACGCTGTCAGGAATAGAATGATCGGTTGCGACAATATAGCCGCCGTTCTTTTTCATCATCGGAATTAAGTGCCGCATTTCGTCCCACATCACCTGCGGTATTTTGTAGGACATCGCGTTTAGCCCGCCCATAAAGGTCAGCTTATCGCCAAACTCTTTCTTGAGCTTCTCCGGATCCATGCCGGCCTTGACTTCAAGCGGATTGAGAATATCAAGACCCATTCCGACAAGATCCGGAACAAACGGCATTATATCTCCGCAAGAATGCAGGTGCGCTTTCATTCCGTTGGCATGCGCGAAATCGATGCATTGCTTGTGGAAAGGTTTGAGCAGTTCGCGGTACATGTCCAATGAGAAAAACTGATTGTACTTGTAGCCCATATCATCATACCAGAATACTTCGTCAAACTTATAGCCTTCGTCCAGAATGAGCTTTATCTGGCTCAGGTTCAGTTCAAGGTGTGTCTTAAACATATCCTGCATCCATTCAGGGTCCTCAACGAGCGCCATAAGAACCCGCTCCGTGCCTACCATCCATGAATGCGTCACATCAAATCCAAACCAGTTTACAAGCCCCATCCAGGCCCCTGCTTCCCGGTTCTTCTTATAATTGGTCTTCAAATAACCCCATTCTATACGGTCCCTTGACGGCGTCATCCGCGCCTTTGCTTTTTCCCACGCATCGCGCGAGGTTATTGTAAAGTCAATAAACTCGGGGGTGCTGCCGGCGTGCTTCCAGTTTTTCATAGTAACGCCCCATTTTGATTTCTTTATTATGTATTCCTCAGTTTCTTCAACCACTTCCTGCGGGTAACTCGGTGAATTGTCACAGATATGCCAGCGGCAGTATTTGTCCATACCAAAGAAGTCCTGAAAATCAGCGCCTTTCGGCATGCCTTCCCTTTCCCATCTCTCTACGGCTGTCGGCCAGGGATTGTCGATTATCGGGCAACGGTCAGCTTCCTTATGTTCAACTATCAATTTCACTCTCTCTCTTGTTGTCAGTTCTTTCATGGGAAACTCCTATAATGCCGAATGTTTTAGTAATGCCAGGCAGAATGCTATTGCCGGCAGGAACGGAACTAGCATAAAAAGGTAAGGATAGCTTTCAGTAATCTCAACCTCAAAATACCCGCAAGATAGAACATAACACAGGTGCACGGGTGAAAGCAACACTCCGGCATAACCGCTGATAAAAGCGAAGGAAAGCATCGGGATGTTTATGGAAGCCCCCTGCGCGAGGAACGGCAGTATGAGCGGGAAGGTAATGCCCACATAGGCCTGTACCACGCCGGTTAGAAGTCCCGCGGTAAAAGGCAGAGCGAAGACCACCAATAGCGGGCTTATCCCGGCGAAAATGAAATATTGATTCAGTTCGGTTATGGCGCCGGAGATATCCAGCATATTCTTAAAATACATTACCCCGAATATCAGCAGGAGTATTTCCGGGGAAAGCGCTCTTTTCAGCAGTCCGGGCAGCAGTTTAAGCTCCATCCTGTAACTTAACTGCATTGTGATTATCACGGCAAGCAGCGCCGGAATAAAAAGCCTGTTGTTTAACAGGACCGCGGCGGCAATGAAGAGCACAGGCAGAGTTCCTTCCAGCAGGTTAAGAATATGAGCCTTAAGGCTGTTGCCGTCTTTTGGCATGTCAGCGGGTTTTGGCACCTTATGGAAGGAAACAAACCAGCCCGCGGCCAGCATAAAGACCACGAGCGGCCACTGGCAGGAAACAAGAGATACAATGGCCACTCCAGTAATTGCCGAGGCCAAAAGCAATCCCGGGTAAAGCGGAAGTATCGGTTCCCAGATATGCCTGAACCAGTAATTTGCGAAGGCTTTTTTTGAGGCCTTCATATAGGAGCCCTTTAGAGCTTCTCCGACCATCGGAGCCGAAAATCTCGCGCCTCCGGCGGAGGGCAAGACCCCAAGAAGCACGGGAAAGAAGACCGCCACTTTTCTTGGGTCGCGGAGAAGGTGCCCTGCTGAAGCTATCATCCTGTCGAAAACTCCCGCCTTTCTCATAACAGATTCAAGCAGGCCGATGAGGTAAAGAATCAGCATAAGTTCCACGGTTATGAAAGAGCCGGTCTTAGGGTCCGGCTCAAAGACGGTGCGCAGAATATTGCGGAAGATTTCGACCGGGTCAATACGGAACATCAAAACAAGGAAGAACGCGGAGATAACGAGCGAAAGTCCAAGAGAGAGTTTTAAGCGCAACGCAAGGATTATCAGGACAAAGATGAAACCTACCTTGAAGATTATCCAGAAGTCGGGAGCGGCAACCGGCATGGACTACATCCTTGACGGGGCTGATACACCAAGCAGGTCCAAACCCCTCTTGATAACTTTGCGCACGGCGTTGATTAGAACAAGCCTTGCAAGCGAAAGTTCCCTGTCTTCGGTGACAACCCTGTGCTTATTATAGAAAGAATGGAACAGCCCTGCAAGCTCCTCAAGGTACTTTGGCACCAGGTGCGGGGAGCTTTCCAGCGCGGCGTGAAGCAGCGTATCCGGGAGATTGTTTATCTTTTTCAGCAGTTCCAGCTCTTCCGGTTCCTTTAGCAGCGAAAGATTCACTTCGGACGCCTTCTTGGGTTCTATTCCCGAGACTTTCGCGTGCTCAACGACATTGAAGATTCTCGCGTGAGCGTACTGCACATAATACACAGGATTCTCATCAGTGTGTTTTTTTGCCAGGTCCATGTCAAAATCCAGGTGACTTTCCAGGCTGCGCCGCAGAAAGAAATACTTTGCCGCGTCCGGCCCGACATCCTCAACGAGTTCGTCCATAGTAATAAAACTGCCTTTGCGCTTGCTCATCTTGAACGGCTGTCCGTCCTTAATGAGATTTACCTGCTGGGCAATAAGCACCTGAAAGTCCTCGGCTTTATGGCCGAGAGCCATAACAGCGGCTCTCATCCTCGGTATGTACCCGTGGTGGTCAGGACCCCAGATATTTATCAGTTTGTCGGCCCTGTCGAATTTCTCCTTATGATAGGCAATGTCGGCCGACAGGTAGGTAAGCTCGCCGTCTTTCTTGATAAGCACCCTGTCCTTGTCATCCCCGGCGTTTACCGCGGTCGACATAAACCAGACAGCGCCGTCCTCTTCCTTGAGCAATCCTTTCCCGGCGAGTATTGCCGCGGTCTCTTTGACTTTGTTGTTTGCCGGATAGCGCTTCAAGACTTCCAAATCAGGGAGCTTTTTTTCTTCCGGCGCGTGAAGCAGGAGTTCGGAGTACCACAAATCGAATTCCACGCCGTAGGAAGAAAGGCTTTTTGCCTGATCCATAACCATCCAGGCAAGACCTTTGTGCTTGAATATTTTAATCCTTTCCTCTTCCGGGAAAACAAAATATTTATCCCCGTCTTCGTTCTTAATTCTTCCGGCAAGCTCTTTCACGTATTCCCCGGCGTAACAATCTTCAGGGAAAACAATCTTTTTGCCGAATAGTTCTTCATAGCGAAGGCTTATTGATTTTCCAAATATATTGGTCTGATTCCCGACATCGTTGATGTAAAACTCTTTTGTGACAGAAAACCCCGCATTCTTCAGTAAATTGGCCAGGCAATTCCCTACGGCGGCTGCCCGCGCGTTCACAACATTTAGAGGCCCTACCGGATTTGCGCTGACAAATTCAATGTTTATCCTGACACCCTTGCCGGCTGCTGAAGAGGCAAAATTCTCGCTTTCATCGACCTTGAGGAGCAGGTCAAAGAGATGTCCTTCGCTCAGGAAAAAATTTATAAAACCGGCGCCTGCTATCTCGGCTTTTGAAACCATTGTTTTATCAATTTCAAGGCGCGCGAGTATCTTCTCCGCGGCTTCGCGGGGATTCAGTTTGGCTCGCTTCGCAATCTGCATAACGAAATTGGTCGACAGGTCCCCGAACTTCCCGTGCCTGGGGACATCGAAGCCGATCTCTACGCCTTCCGGGTCAAACCCCGCTTCACTTGCGGCTTTTTTTAGCGCGTTTTTTAGGTTTTGCCTTACTTTTTCCAGCATCTTTTTTCTTTGTCTCCTTTAGAAATAATGCGTCGCCCCAGAGCCGCTCGAGCGCGTAAAACTCCCTCGTAGTCTGTTCAAAAACATGCACGACGACATCGCTGTAATCAAGCAGAGACCAGTTGCTGCCGCGGTCCTGCTCGCGATGCGTAGCCCAAACACCTTCGCGCCTAAGTTCCTTTTCTATATTATCAGCGATAGCTTCACAATGCGGAGACGAGTCCCCGCTAATTATCACAAAATAATCCGCGATGTAATTGAGGCCTTTCAGGTCCAGTATGGAAATATTTTCGCCTTTCTTGTCGTCCGCGAGTTCGACGATCCTGTCAACAAGCTTTTTGCCTTCCATTATTCCTCCTTGAATTGCTGCTGTTTTCTAAGCGCGGTTCTTGTTTCCCGCGTGTCGGTTTTCCAGTAACTTTTCCCGCTGACACTAACCGGCTCCCCGGGGAGGGTCAGCATCCTTGCGTCGCTCAGGCTGTAGTTTTTGAAAACACCGTAGAGCCTCAGAATTGTTTCCACGGGGACATTTGTTTTCAAATTCCTTTTAACTATTGAATACACCCTGGGAATTTTCTCGAGAGTCAGGTGCGTCTTTGCCTTGTCCAGAAACGCCGCCATAAACTTTTGCTGGCGCTCTATCCGCCCGATATCCGCTAACGGGTCGCTCCTGAACCGCAGGTATTTAACGGCCGCCTTTCCGTCAAGTTTTTGAAGCCCGGGCTTAAAATCAATATAGAGTCCGCCGGCAACATCGGTATAATGCATATTTTTCTTTATCTCAATTTTGATTCCGCCGAAAAGATCGACCAGCTCTTCTACAGCGCCGTAATCAACAAGAAAATAGTATGGAATAGAAAGCCCGGTGAGGCGCTCAACTTCTTTCCTGACTTCGTCCGCAGCGGCCGCGTGCCCGCTCTTAATGAAAACGGAAGCGTAGATGGTGTTTATCTTCATGTCGCGCCCACCGTATTTCACCAGGGTGTCCCTGGGGACAGAGAAGAGGGTTATCTTCACCGCCTTCACATCAATTATCGCCGCCATAATCGTATCGGAGTGCCGGCTGTTCTTCTCAACCTCATCGACGCCCAGCAGCAGAATATTCGAAAAGCTCTCTTTGGCCGTGAAATAATACCGGCTGACAACCGCCGTTCCGGCCAGAAGCGCGACTATGACCAACCATTTTATCAACTTGAGCATTTTTTTACAAATGATTCCAACACTTTCACCGACAGGGGATGAAGTTTCTTGCCTTTGCGGGCTATATAGGTGAAATTGTTCGCCAGGGCCAGGACCATTGCGGCATCAAGGTCTTCGCGTGAGATGGCGCGCAACTCAGCTACACCCTTATACGAGCGGCCCGGCTCTATCTTATCGGCCAGGAAGACAGCCTTGCTTAAACCGTCCATTTGAGGGCTTCCTGTCACATGATTCCTTATTGCCTTGAGTACCGAGGGATCCTTAACTTTAAAAACGCGCCTCGCGACCTCTTCCCCCGCTTTCGCGTGCCAGAGCGCCGGGATATTTTTCTCTTCGTCGCTATAACTTATATAGCGGAGCAGCGGGGCCACCTCCGCCGCTTTCATGTTCTTCCCCGCATCGTGAAGCAGCCCTGCCAGTTTGGCCTTCTTTTCCGGCAGGCGGTGCCGCCTGGCAAGCCCGGCAGCAGTTTTTGAAACGCGCAGGACATGCAGGTATTTTTCCCGCGGCAGAGACCTCTTCAGGAAAGCCTTTATCTCAGTGTTTATAGAGTTTTTCGTCGGCAATGTATTTCTCCACTTCTCTCGGGACCATATAATGAATGCTCTTGCCTGCCCGTATCAGATTCCTTATCTCCGTTGAAGAAACTTCAACATCCCGCACGTTCAGGAAATGCCCGACATTTCGGACCGCCTTCTCGATGGTATCATGTTCCGGACGCGTCATGACCACAAACTCACATTCGTTTATTAGAATATTTATGTCCTTCCAGGTGTGAAGCGCCGGCAAGATGTCGGCGCCAATGATAAAGAATATCCGCGCGTCCGGGTATTTCCCTTTAAAATGGCGCACGGTGTCTATGGAATAGGATTTACCCTTTCTCTTAAGTTCAACATCCGAGAGCGTGAACCCCGGGTTATCGCGTATTGCCAGCTTGACCATCGCCTGCCTGTGCCTCGCTTCAAGCATATCGCTCCCGACTTTGTGGGGAGGAGTGCCGCAGGGGATGAAGTACATTTTCTCAAGCTTGAGCTTGTTCAGTATGTCCTGGGCCACAACCAGGTGCCCAATGTGCACCGGATTAAAGGTTCCGCCAAACAATCCTATCCTTCCGCTCAATTTGCCCCCTATGTTTCAAGCATCAGGCTTTTAGTTAATCTAGAACAGATGCCCGACACCAATATAGAATATTCCCTGCGAAGCCGTATCCGTCCTTCTGCCGAGGTCCAGCCGGAGCACCACAGGCGCGCTCATGAGAGGGAAAACGTGGACACGCAACCCGAATCCGACGCTGTTTTTTAAACTGCCCAGAGGAAAACTGCCATAGCCGTCCCAGACGGCGCCGGTGTCAGAAAACAGCCCGAGCGCGATCTTTTTCAGCAGCAGCCAATTTAACGGGGCAAAACCGTAATCAATATTATCTATCAGCGTTATCCTTGCTTCAATGTTCCAGAGGAAAATATTGTTTCCGAGCATATCATTTTTCGGATAACCTCTGAGGGTCAGAATACCTCCCAATCCATAATCTCCCCTTTCCGTGTCTGCCGAAACACCCGCAAAAAGCCTGTTGGCGAGCACAGTCTCCCTATTAACGCAAATATAGTCCCTTCTTTCAAGGTCAAGTTCTGTGTATCTTTTCGCGCCGCCAAAAACATAGTCCCCGTGAATAAGCTGGGCGGCAAATGCGCTTCCTGCGCAGGGCTCAGTGACATTGTAAGAAATACGGTCCTCGGTCCAGGCAACCCCAACAGAGTTGACCGGCCGTTCATACTGGTCTCCGGGAACGCCGTCAAAATAACTTCTTGTCTCAATGCCGGCGCTTATGAAGAATTCCAGCCGCCTAAATCTGTCCACCGGAAAATATAGCGGCAAAGTCAGCGCTGTATCCTCTATCCAGTAGCTCGCCGGATTTCCGTCTGAACCTGTCTCCCCGTAAAAATTACGCCAGGAAGAAAATATAAGCCCAAATCCTGGAATCCCGGAAGTATTCTGGTAGGCTGCTGTTATGCCTGTCTGCAGGCCGCTGACATCCAAGCCGTAAAGACTAATACTGTTCTCCCCGAGCAGGTCGCTCGCCTGGGTGATACCGCCGCCCATGAGCCCCGCCGAAGAGTCATAGCCCAGAAGGAAGAAGAGCACGTCCGGGGTGAGCGCGGGTTCATATTTCCGGGATATTAGATTGCCAAACTTCACTTCCGGAAGCTCTTCCGCAGGCGCCTTTGAATCCGGCGGAGCAACACTCTTTAGAAGGT
>Ga0209083_1000951_pt1 | contig 36701 bp, 20 predicted proteins | sample AM7aDNAmetaG_FD_184132 | JGI IMG/M metagenome (GOLD analysis project Ga0209083, IMG submission 184132) | Freshwater microbial communities from Finland to study Microbial Dark Matter (Phase II) - AM7a DNA metaG (SPAdes) (version 3) | ecosystem: Environmental > Aquatic > Freshwater > Lake ... | reverse complement strand
CATGGCAGTATTGTTTTGGATTCGCCCTTAAATTACTACATTTTAAGGTCTTAACAAAATTTCCATGCTACTTTTTTTATCTAAAACACAATGTTTTAAGCACTTTTTTTATGTGCGAAACATTAGTAAATAAGATATTGCGATGAAATTACTTACTAAAACTATGCTATTTCTGATCATGCTATTACCGAATGATGGGAATACACAGGATTTACATCAAAAAGAACTATCAAAAAGAAGCAGGGAAAATTTTGATTTTAACTGGCAGTTCCACAAAGGTGACATCACCATTAAACGAGAGGTAAAAGCTGGTGGCCAGGGTGGGATTACCGACGCAAATGTTAAAATTTTAAATGCCCGTGATACCCTTATTGATTACACAAATGCAAAAAGCGCCAGGATTTTTTATCCACACGATTGGAAAGAAGTTAACCTTCCGCATGACTGGGCTGTTGAAGGAAGTTTTGTGCACGACAATTTACTGGGAAACCAACCTGCAGTAAGCGGGTATTTGCCTACAGGTGTTGGCTTTTACAGGAAAGAATTCGAAATACCGGAAACTGACAAAGGAAGAAAAGTATCGATCGAATTCGATGGAATTTTCAGGAACAGCACGGTTTGGGTTAATGGCCACCTTTTGGGAAACCACCTAAGTGGCTATATTCCTTCAAACTACGATCTGACAGATGTTTTGCGTTACGGTAATGAAGGCAAAAACGCAATTCTCGTAAAGGTTGATGCCCGTGAATACGAAGGTTGGTGGTACGAAGGTGCCGGAATTTACAGGCATGTCTGGCTCACCAAAACCGACAGGCTACATGTTGATCGGTTTGGGACTTATATCACAACTCCAACGGTTTCAGACAAAGAAGCAATTGTCAGCATAAAAACAACTTTGAAGAACGAATACAAAACGGCTAAAAGCGTAACACTGGTTTCAAAAATCGTTGACAATAAGGGTGTTGTGCTGGATACAAAAACTTCTTTCCAATCGATTGAGTCCTTCAGTCAAACCGAGATATCCCAATTCGGAGCCATTCAAAAACCGTTGCTTTGGTCGCCCGAAACGCCAAACCTTTACAAAGTCCTGACCGAAGTTTCTGAAAATGGGAATCTTACAGATACTTATGAAACTACTTTTGGTGTAAGAACATTAGAATTTAACAGGAATGGGTTCTTCCTCAACGGAAAGCTATATCCGGTGAAAGGTACCTGCAACCATCAGGATTTTGCTGGGATTGGTGTTGCCCTTCCCGATAAAATAAATGCATATAAACTGAAATTGCTTAAAGACTTGGGAAGCAATGGCTATCGTTGTTCTCATCATCCACCAACACCTGAATTGCTCGATCTATGCGATAGTTTGGGCATGTTAGTGGTCGATGAGAACCGTTTTCTTTCGAGCAGTGAAGAAGGCATAAAGGATTTGACGACCATGCTCTATCGCGACCGAAACCATCCTTCCATTTTTGTATGGAGCATGGAGAATGAGGAAAGGATTCAGGGTACAATTACCGGAACAAGGATACTCGAAACGCTCGTTGCAACTACCCATCAGATAGATCCTTCACGTAAAGTTACCGCAGCAATGAACCACGCCCGCAACGATGGCGGATACGCCGCTGTGTTGGATGTCGTGGGATACAATTATGGCGACAAGCAATTGGCATATGTTAAAGATCATGAGAAGTTTCCGGAAAGGATAGAATTTTGTACTGAAGGAACAAGCTTTGTATCAACACGCGGAGAATATGTGAGTAGTCGGGAGAAAGGCTATGTATCCAACTCTGTGATATGGCAACCCAACTGGGGACCGTATCCGGGCGAGGACTGGGCAGATATTGTAAAATATCCCTACCTCAGTGGCTTGTTTGTCTGGACTGGATTCGATTACAGAGGTGAACCCACCCCATTTCAGTGGCCTTGTGTAACTTCACATTTCGGATTTATGGATATCTGCGGATTCCCTAAAGACGGCTATTATGCTTACAAAGCCGCCTGGACTAAAGAACCGGTAGTCCATATCTTCCCACATTGGAACTGGCCTGGTAAAGAAGGGGATAGCATCAAAGTACACTGTTATACCAATTGCGAGGAGGTTGAACTGTTCCTTAATGGCAAAAGTGCAGGAAAGCAAAAAGCGATTCCCTATAAGAAATTGATATGGGGACTTGCCTATAAGCCCGGAAAACTCGAAGCCAGGGGTTATAAAAATGGGAAACTTATAATCAAAGATATCGTTGAAACAACTTCTGCGCCAACTCAGATCACTTTGACAAGCGATGTAAATACCCTGAAAGCCGATGGGTGCGATGTAGCAGTGATAAAGGTTGCAATAAATGATGAAAAAGGACGGGTTGTCCCAACTGCAAATAATCTGGTGAAATTTTCAATTGAAGGGCCTGGCAGAATCATTGGTACAGGGAATGGTAATCCAACCAGTCAAGAACCCGATAAAGCGAGCCAGCGTTTGGCATTTAATGGATATTGCTTAGTTCTGGTTCAATCGGATAAAATGGCAGGTGAAATTCGGTTAAAAGCTTCTGGTGAAACACTAACAGCTAAAGAAATTGTTTTTAAAGTGAAGTAATTCAATTAATTTCAGTAACGATAAACCAAATAGTATGAACAGATTTATTTTGTATGGAATTATTCTTTTTGTGTGTTCGATCGGCTCATGCTTCGCGCAAACAAAAGCCCCTGCCCCATTCGGACCAGTTCCGACTGAAAACCAGTTGAGGTGGCAGGATATGGAATATTACGCTTTTTTGCATTACTCTCTGAACACCTATACCAACCAATCATGGGGATTTGGCAGTGAAGATGTTAAGCTGTTTAATCCTGAGAAGGCAGATTGCAGGCAATGGGCGAGAATTTGCAAAGAAGCCGGGATGAAAGGAATCATCATCACCGCCAAACACCATTGCGGATTTTGCCTCTGGCCTTCAAAATACACCGAATATTCGGTAAAAAATGCACCCTGGAAAAATGGGAAGGGCGATATGATCCGCGAAATGGCAGATGCCTGCAAGGAATATGGTTTAAAATTGGGGGTTTATTTATCTCCGTGGGACAGGAATAGCAAAGACTACGGAAAACCGGAATACATCACCTACTTCAGGAATCAGCTCACCGAACTTCTTACCAACTATGGCGAAATTTTCGAGGTTTGGTTCGATGGCGCCAACGGAGGTGACGGATATTATGGGGGCGCCAATGAGACCCGCAAAATTGACCGGACAACCTATTACGACTGGAAGAATACTTATGCAATGATCCGCAAATTACAGCCAAATATTGTGATTTGGAACGATGGCGGCGATCGTGGCGATCTTCGTTGGGTCGGTACCGAAGAAGGCTATGTTGGTGAAACCAACTGGAGCTTGTTGAATGCCACAGGGGATGTACCCTATAATATGTTACATTATGGTGTCGAAAATGGAAATGCCTGGGTGCCGGCTGAGGTCAATACTTCAATCAGGCCGGAATGGTTCTACCATCCAAATGAAGACAGCAAGGTGAAAACTGTCCCTTTTTTGATGGAAACCTACTATAATTCGATCGGGCGTAACGGCTCTTTGTTGCTCAATTTTCCAATTATGCCAAACGGACTGATCCATCCGAATGACGAAAAAGCAGCGCTCGAATTTGCCAAAACAGTGAAAGAATCATTCGCAACAAACCTTGCAGAAAAAAAGAAAGCTGATGCTTCCAATATTCGTGGAAATGCAAAGAAATTTGGGTCAGCTATGGCAATTGATAACGATAAAGACACTTATTGGGCTACCGATGACAGTATCATAAAAGCCTCATTGACAATAGATTTAGGTAAACCAACCTTGTTCAACCGTTTTATGGCACAGGAATACATCCGTTTGGGACAACGTGTGAAATTCTTTAAAGTTGAGGCACTTACTGATGGAAACTGGAAAGAATTGGCAACAGCCACGACAATTGGCTATAAGCGTATCCTTCGTTTTCCGAGCACAAAAGCAACGAAAGTTCGTTTCAGTATAACCGATTCAAAAAGTTGTCCTGTCATTTCAAATATCGGAATTTACAATGCACCGGTACTCCTAAATGCTCCTTCAATCGCGCGGAACCAATCAGGTGAAGTTACGATAACAACCAATGATATTGGCCCGATTTTTTACTATACGCTGGATGGCAGCGAACCAACAACAAAATCGAATATTTACACGATACCTTTTCCTGCTGATGGGAAAGTAGAGGTAAAGGCAATTGCCTATGATCCGGCTACTGGTAAAAGCAGTCAGGCTGGTCACGAAAAATTCGATATTTCAAAGAAGGATTGGGTCCTGGTCGGTATAAATGATGAAAAGGCCAGCAAAATCATTGATGGAAATACCTCAACGGTCTGGCACCAAAGAGGTAATAAAAAAATGCCGATTGATTTGGTCATCGATTTTGGGAAAACCTATAAGGTAAATGGTTTCAAATACTTACCTGACCAGAACAGATGGAGTTCTGGCATGATAACCAACTACGAGTTTTATGTTTCAGAGGACAATTTGGAATGGAAGCTGGTGAATGAAGGTGAATTCTCCAATATCAAAAACAACCCAGTGTGGCAAATCAGGAATTTTTCGCAGGTTAATGCCCGGTATATTAAACTGAAGGCAATCAAAAACACTTCGAATAATGATGTCGCGGGATATGCCGAAGTGGATGTAATTACAAACTAAAATTTAATAAACATGAAAATATTGGTCAAATTAATTCCCATTATGAAACGAGTTTTATTGAGAAATCGAATCGCAGCCATTTTGTTAATTATTTCTATTACAGGAGGATATAGTTTTGGACAGACCCCATCAACAATTGTAGAAGACTTCAAATCTTCATCGGTAAATCAGCCAGGGAAGGAATTCCCAAAGGTGAATTCCGAAGGCCGGGTGCGTGTACAGATTAAAGCACGCGATGCACATAAAGTTCAACTGGATATTAGTGCGGTTAAATACGACCTGGTCAAAGACACAAGTGGCGTATGGACCGGTGAATCTGCTCCGCAAGACGAGGGGTTTCATTATTACCAGCTTTGGGTCGATGGAGCAGCCGTGCCCGATCCATCCAGTTTATATTATTATGGAGCAAGTCGCTGGGGAAGTGGCATCGAAATTCCGGCCAAAGATCAGGATTTTTATGCCCTGAAGAATGTTCCTCACGGTGAGTTGCGCGAAGTACAGTATTTCTCAGCAAGCTCAAAAAGTGTTCGTCGTGCCTTCATTTACACACCTCCCGGTTACGAAAAGGACAATTCAAAACGCTACCCTGTTTTGTATTTGCAGCATGGTATGGGCGAGAATGAAACCGGTTGGGGCAACCAGGGACATGCAAACCTGATTATGGACAATTTAATTGCGGATGGAAAAGCCGTTCCTTTTATCATTGTCATGGAGAACGGTAGTGTTAAGTTTGACCGTCCACGTCAACCAAAACCGGAAAGTAATGCGAAAACCGATGCAACAACAAAAAAGCCTGCAGGGCCAATGGGCGGTTTTGATTTTGCCGGCGAGTTCAAAAATATCCTGCTCAACGATCTGATTCCTTATGTTGAAGCCAATTATCGGGTTATTGGTGATATGAATCACCGTGCCATGGCGGGTCTTTCAATGGGTGGCATGCAAACCCGCCTGATTACATTGGCCAATCCCGACAAGTTCTCACAAGTTGGTATGTTCAGTGGTGGCAGCATCAGTATGGATGATCTTACCAATACCCCTGATTTTAAAAAGAATGTCAAACTGTTGTTCATCAGTTACGGAAGCCGGGAACTCGAAAAACCAAGAGGTGGCTTTGGTGGAGATCCAAAAGCGAATACTGAAGCCGTGAAAGCGGCAGGAATGAATACACATTTCTATGTATCACCGCAGACAGCGCACGAATGGCAAAGCTGGAGACGAAGCCTGAAAGAATTTGCACAACTTTTATTCAAAAACTAAAATCCTGATAATCATGAAACAGTATTCTATTGTCCTTGCATTGTTGCTCTTCCTATCCGGCACATGGTGTTTCGGACAGACTAACCAGCCCGTAATTGCTGATGATTTCAAACCTTCAACTCTGAATCAGCCGGGGAAAGAGTTTCCACAGGTTAATTCACAGGGTTATGTGCGTTTCCGCATTGAAGCTCCTCATGCACAAAGTGTTGTGGTGAGCCTGGGGTTGGGAGGCACCAAAGGCGGTACTCCACTTGCAAAAGCTGAGGATGGTTCCTGGAAGGGGATCACTTCCGGACCCATGGAAGAAGGCTTCCATTACTACCATCTTACAATTGACGGCGGAGTGTTTAATGATCCGGGAACCTTAAATTTTTATGGTTCAACCCGTTGGGAAAGTGGGATCGAAATTCCCGCTCATGATCAGGATTTCTATGCACTGAAAGACGTGCCCCATGGAAATGTGCAACAGATACTTTTCCCATCAAAGAGTACAAGCACTTCACGCAGGGCCTTTGTCTACACTCCGCCGACTTATGGCAAAGACAAAAAACAACGATATCCTGTTCTTTACCTGCAACATGGCTGGGGCGAAGATGAGACCGCCTGGTCAAATCAGGGTCATGCCAACCTGATCATGGATAACCTGATTGCCGAAGGAAAGATCAAACCATTTATTATTGTAATGACTTATGGAATGACCAACGAAATCAAATTCGGTGGACTTCGGAATTTCGACATCACCCCTTTTCAAACTGTACTAGTCGATGAGTTGATTCCTTATATTGATGCCAATTTTAGCACGATTGCCGACCAGAAACACCGCGCAATGGGAGGTCTCTCGATGGGCGGGATGGAAACCCATACAATCACCTTAAACAAACCTGAAGTATTTTCCTGGTATGCATTGCTTAGCGGTGGATTATACAAGCCCGAAGAAATCAAAGACAATTCGAAAGTAAAACTCATTTTTATAAGTTGCGGGAGCTTTGAAAATCCCGATGGTGTTAAGAATTCTGTCGTTGCGCTAAAAGCAGCCGGGTTCAATGCAGTTTCCTTTGTTTCTGAAAATACCCGTCACGAGTTTCAGACCTGGCGACGCAGTCTAAAGGAATTGGCATTGTTGCTTTTTAAAGAATAGTTTGATTGAAAATTTCCCGTAGGGAAAACATATGGGTAGAAAAGTTGATTAATAAAAATGGTCTTGTCCCGTACGGGACAAAAGTCAAGCTTTTTTGAATTTATTCTACCAATATTTTGTTCCTAAAGGAACGGGAAAACAAAAATCAAATAGGTATATCACTAAATTTTAAAAACTGGTATCCATGAAATTCAAAACTATAGCTGTCTTTTTTACTTCATTATTGGCTTGCTCTATTTCTATAGCACAGACAAACATGCCTTTGGAAGACTTTAAACCCTCATCAACCAATCAGTCTGGGAAGCAATTTCCGCAGGTCAATTCTGAGCGTTGTGTGCGTACCAGCATCTCTGCTCCCGAAGCCAAAAAAGTTCAACTCGATATTGGCGGTGTGAAATACGATCTTGTCAAAGACGATAAGGGCGTTTGGACCGGCGAGTCGGCTCCTCAGGACGAAGGTTTTCACTATTATCAATTAAATATTGATGGCGTTTCTGTTCCCGATCCCGGAACCAAATACTTTTATGGAGCAGGTCGATGGGGAAGCGGGATTGAAATTCCGGCATCGGATCAGGGATTTTATGCTTTAGAAAATGTTCCTCATGGCATGGTGAGTGAAAATATCTATTTCTCGAAGATCACCAACTCTTTCAGGCGCTGCTTTGTATATACCCCAGCCGGATATGAAAAAGAAACCAAAGCCCGATATCCGGTCCTTTATCTTCAGCATGGAAGTTTTGAGGATGAAACCGGATGGTCGGCTCAGGGAAAGGCAAACCTGATTCTTGATAACCTGATTGCTGCTAAAAAGGCAGTCCCGATGATGATCGTCATGGACAATGGTTATGCTTACAAACCACAAAGCGGAGAACCGGTTGCACGTCCGGCTTCTGTATTCGAGGAAGTGATGATCAATGAGATCATTCCAATGATTGATGCTAAATTTCGCACCATTGCAGACCGTGAGCACCGTGCCATTGCTGGTCTTTCAATGGGAGCCAACCAAACGATGCGCATCATCATGAACAACCTGGATAAATTTGCTTCCTATGGCGGATTTAGTGGCACTTCCAATTATCCAAGTTCCGATCCCATTGATCCTGCAACCTTTTTAGATGGTAAGTTTAATGATGGTGTGGCATTTAACAAACAGATCAAGGTTTTCTGGCTAGGATTGGGAACCAAAGAACCCAATCCTTTTCCCGGCTCGGTAGGGGCTTTTCGAAAAATGCTGGAAAAGCAGGGTATAAAATACGTTTTTTATGAATCACTAGGAACCGCCCACGAATGGCTGACATGGCGCAGGGATCTCAACGAGTTTGCACCACAATTATTTAAATAGTTAACAATGAGAAAGATAATATTTGTATTTACAGTGTTTGCCTGTTTTGTTGCCGGACAAGGTTTCGCTCAGCAACCCGCTCCTGTAAAAGTTCAGGAAGGAAGGATACAGGGAACCCTTGAAAATGGGTTAACGGTTTACAAAGGCATTCCTTTTGCTGCGCCTCCTGTTGGCATCTTTCGCTGGAAAGCTCCACAACCTGCAGCAAAATGGGAAGGTGTGAAACAAACAACCAAATTTGCACCTGCCGCTTTTCAGGGCGGGAATCCCCCCTCAGGAAAAAGTGAAGATTGCCTGTATCTGAACATTTGGACACCGGCAAAATCAGCAAATGAAAAAATCCCTGTGCTTGTATGGATTTATGGCGGTGGTTTTAGTTTCGGCTCTACCGCTGAACCTGGATACAACGGCGAAAAGCTGGCAAAAAAAGGGGTTGTTTTGGTTAGCATTGCTTATCGTGTCGGACAACTTGGATTTCTGGCACATCCTGAACTGAGTGCCGAAAACACGAATCATGTTTCAGGAAATTACGGAATTCTTGACCAGATTACTGGTCTCAAATGGATACAAAAAAACATTGCTGCCTTTGGTGGTGATCCCAAAAAAGTGACCATTTTCGGAGAATCGGCAGGTGGAATTTCGGTGAGCATGTTGTGCGCTTCCCCTTTGGCAAAAGGATTGTTTCAGGGCGCCATTTCTGAAAGTGGGGGTTCATTCGGGCCAACACGTACCAAAACCTATCCGGGAGAAAACATGAAAACCCTGAAACAGGCTGAAGCTGAAGGTATAGACTATGTACAAAAAGTTGGTGTTCCGTCGATTGCTGAATTGCGCAAAATAGAAGCCGACAAACTTCCAATGGGTATGGGAATGGGTGGCGGCTGGCCCATTACCGATGGAGTTGTGATTCCTGATGACCAGCACAAACTTTATGAAGCCGGAAAATACAATGATGTACCCGTTCTGATTGGATACAACTCCGACGAAGGTGCAAGCTTTTCAAGGGAAAAAACTCCGGAAGAATACTTTGCAGGAGTTAAAGCAAGATATGGAAAATTTGCTGATGACCTGATCAAAGCTTATCCTGCTGCGGAAAATTCAGTTCCGAAAACAGCCCGGGATCTGGCCCGGGATGCTGCTTTTGGCTGGCACACCTGGAGTTGGGCAAGGCTCCAGTCGCAAACCGGAAAATCGAAGGTATTCCTGTACTATTTCGATCAGCACCCTGATTATCCGAAAGATTCACCGCGTTATGGCTATGGTTCGCCACACGGACAGGAGGTTGGCTATGTTTTCATGAACCTCGATACTTCGAATCCACAAACGACAAAGTCTGATTTGGAAATCTCAGAAGCGATGGGTACTTATTGGACCAACTTTGCCAAATATGGTGATCCAAACGGACCAGGAGTTCCAGTCTGGCCAACTTTCAGCGACAAAACCCCTGATGTAATGTACCTTGGTCCAGCACCTCACATTGGTCGTGTACCAAGTGCTGAATCACTTAAAGTACTGGATGGTTATTTCAAATGGAGACGAACCCCGGAGGGTGAAGACTGGGCTAAATAATGATAAATAAGATCAATAACCATGGTTTTATGATAAATCAAAATGTTTATCCGCTAAGCGGAAAAATAGATTTTATTTCTGGCTATCTACAATACTTTATCCGCTACGCGGAAAATTCTCTGTACGAGATCCAGTATTGTAGAAGAATCGAGTTACAAGCGCCTTTTACCTCGTAGAGGTTATACTAAGTAAGCGTTTAAAGCAGATGAACAAATATTAACCGGTCAACGATGATAAACAAAAATGATGATGAAAATAAAATTGGTTATAATCCTCATAGTAGGATTACTTTTTTCGATTAGTAATGCGTTTTCGCAAGATCCCAATTTCCAAATTTATTTGTGTATAGGGCAGTCGAATATGGAAGGTGCTGCACGGGCAGAAGTACAGGATTCAACAGTGAATCCACGCTTTCAGGTGATGGAAGCTGTTAACTGCGACAACCTTGGTCGTAAAATGGGGAACTGGTATCCCGCTGTTCCACCCTTGTGCCGTTGCAAGACAAATCTGGGACCAACCGATTATTTCGGAAGAACAATGGTTGCCAATCTTCCTGATAAAGTAAAAGTTGGGGTGATCGTTGTGGCCATTGGGGGTTGCAAAATTGAGCTTTTCGACAAAGACAATTACCCTGCCTATGTTGAAACTGCTCCGGGCTGGATGAAAGGGATGATCAAGGAATACGACGGGAATCCTTACGGACGACTCGTAGAAATGGCCAAAAAGGCTCAAAAAGATGGCGTTATCAAAGGCATTCTGCTTCATCAGGGCGAATCGAATTCGAACGACACGCTTTGGACGAGAAAAGTAAAAGGCGTTTACGATAACCTGATGAAAGATCTGAACCTCGACCCCCAAAATGTACCTTTGCTTGCAGGTGAAACAGTGAATGCGGACCAGAACGGAATTTGTGCGGGCATGAACAAGATCATTGCCACTCTTCCAAAAACATTGCCAAATTCGTATGTCATTTCTTCTGCCGGTTGTGCCGATGGACCTGATAACCTGCATTTCAGCGCAGCCGGATACAGGGAATTGGGAAAGCGATATGCAGAAAAGATGCTTTCCATATTGGGGATTAAAACCACCAGACCATAATTGTCAATAGCCTATATCATAATTAGTTACAAATATAAAAGATAAAATGCAAAAATATTTTTACGCTGCCCTGGCATTGCTCAGTTTGATTGTTTTAAAACCGGATGTGCTTGAGGCTCAGGATAAAACCGATCCCTCTTTTTATCAGGAAGTTAAAACTTACACCAACCCGGTTTTGCCTGGCGATCATCCCGATCCAACTTTGCTGAAGGTTGGTGATGATTTTTACCATTGCGGTTCAACTTTCCATTTTACGCCGTATATGCCTGTTTATCATTCAAAAGATCTGGTGCATTGGGAAGTAATCGGGCGCGTGTTGCCCCTTTCAAAGGCAAAATGGGTTTCCGATCGTCCTTCGACAGGGATCTGGCAGGGAGCGATCACCTATTTTTATGGTTCTTACTGGATTTATTTTTCAGCAGGCGGACAATGGTTTTGCAAGGCTGATTCCCCAAAAGGTCCCTGGACTGATCCTGTTGAGGTAAAGACCAATCCGATAACTGGTCCGCTTGGATACGACAACTCCATTTTTATTGACGACGATGGCAGGCCATATATGGTGATCAAAAATGGACAGAAAGTAAATCGGTTTCAGGAGCTTGGGAAAGATGGCCAATTAACAGGTACTGTGATGAACCTCGACTGGATCAATGCGAAATTGCAATACAGTTGGGCTGAAGGGCCTGTCATGTGCAAACGGAATGGAATTTATTACTATTTCCCTGCCGGGGATGTGTCTGGTGGACAATATGTAATGCGTGGTAAAGAACTGACAGCCGATTCAACCAAATGGGAAAGGTTGGGTCAATTCTTTAAACCTATTTCCGACAATAATATTGGTTTCCGTCGCCCAAACCATATGTCGGCACCTTTTCAATTGGCTGATGGAACCTGGTGGACCATTGCCCAAAGCTATGAGAAATACGATGGTGATGACTGGTCGGGTACCGGGCGTCAAACTTCACTGTATCAGGTAATTTGGGAAGGCGATCGTCCGTGGGGCATTGCTCCGACTACCCAACCATTGTTGAAACCGAACCTTCCCCAATCGGGCCTTTTATGGAGAAGTGTCCAGAGTGATGATTTTGAAGCAGATGTTTTAAGCGACAATTGGCATTTTCTGACCAAAAAAGCTGCCTCGGCAGTTTCTCTTTCGGCAAGAAAAGGTTGGGTTAGACTTACTCCTGAGACTGAACGCACCCATCTGGTTCAGAAAGAGACCGACCATTATTATACCATTGTCACGAAAGTTGATTTGGATGCTGCAGATGCTGCAAAGAAAGCAGGTATTTACCTCACCAATGGTAATCAAAAGGTGGTTGTGAAATTATATACAGGTTTCGATAATGGGAAAAAAATCATTTTTGAACTGGATAAAGAAACCCGTAGCATTGCCAACGAATTTGGGAATACCGTCTGGCTGAAAATTGAACGCAACTGGCACAATTTAAACGCGTGGTGCAGTGGTGATGGAATTACCTGGAAATCAATTGGTGACCCGATCAGTGCTGTAAATCTGGATAAAGTACAGCCAAATTACAACTCATGGGTAGGTACAAGTATTGGTTTATTTGCCGAAGGCAAACCTGCCGATTTCGATTTCTTTATTTGTAAGGACGGATTTTCACCCCTACTTGCTGCAGGATACAGCAATTCTTTCGGTATTAAAACAATCAAAAATGAATCGGGGAAAGTCGTCACCAACACTTCTTCAAATGGCGGATGGTTCATGATTTCGGGAGTGGATTTGGGGAAAACATCTCCATCTTCAATAGAAATAATGGCTTCTTCAACATCAAAAGGCAAAATTGAAATCTGGCTGGACGATTTAAAAACAGGTAAACTGATCGCAACAGTTTCAGTAAGTTCTTCGGGAGATGAAGATAGCTGGAAGGCTTTCTCCAAAGCTGTCAAAAGAGTTTCAGGTCATCACGACGTGTTTGTGAAATTTCCTACAGCCAATGAAGGTTCGATAAAAATAAAATCCATAAGATTCCTCAAATAAAATCAAATAGAAATAGGAGAATTGCCATGAAAAAGAAAACCCGTTTTTTGAGCATTTTAATGCTGGCGCTTATATTGCCGGCTACTATGATGTTGGTTATTGCAAAGTCAGGAGGTTTAAGTAAAATTACTCCTTCCAGGCCTGAAGGTCCATGTGACATTTATGCCGCTGCGAAAAATCCCTGTGTGGCTGCCCACAGCACCACCCGTGCGTTGTACGCGTCCTATAATGGACCATTGTATCAGGTGATGCGCCAGTCGGACGGAAAGAAACTGGATATTGGGGTAGTCCAACCCAGTGAGGGTGATCCTGGTGGATATGCCGATGCAGCCGCCCAGGATGCATTTTGTGCCAATACTTACTGCTGGATCACAACGATCTACGACCAGTCAGGAAAAGGAAACCACCTCGTTCAGGCACCCCGTGGTGGGTTCAGTGGACCCGCGATGGGTGGGTTTAACAACATTCCGATTGCTGACATGGCGCCAATTACCCTCATGGGACATAAGGTTTATGGCGTTTTCATCGAGCCTGGAATGGGTCTTCGGTGGAACGATGCCAAGGGCACTGCAGTTGACGACCAGGCTGAGGGTCAGTACTGGGTCATTAACGGACACCATTACAACAATGGGTGTTGCTACGACTATGGCAACGCAGAAACCGACAGTCGCGATGACGGCGATGGCACAATGGAAACGACCTACTATGGCAACGCCAATTATTGGTATCACGGACAAGATACCGGCCCCTGGATCATGACCGATCAGGAAAACAACCTCGTTGGTTGCGTAACCAATTCACCTGAAGACAAGTACTGTCCAGACCTTGCAAGCATCCCATGGCGCTTTGTGACCGCGACTGCCGATGGCGAACCACACCACTGGAGATCGATGGGAGGAAATGCTGAACAGGGTGTGTTGCAAACGATGTTCGATGGAACCCGTGTACAGAATAATAGAAGCAGTTATGATCCGATGCGCAAACAGGGGGCAATCCTACTTGGCAACGGTGGTGACAACAGCAACGGTTCGCAGGGAACCTTTTATGAAGGTGCAATGACAGCTCCCGGCACTTTCCCAACAAAAGAAACCAATCAGAAGATCCAGGCAAATATTGTTGCCGCAAAGTATGATGTTCAACGTTTGAGAGTGACCCCGGCAAATGCAAACAACACTCCTTCTGGACTCCAGACCTTCTCACCAAAGTCTTCGCAAAATACGACTGTTACATTCGTCAATACCACCGGTACACCGGTGAAAGACCTCACCTTAAGTATTTCGGTGCCTAAGGGCTGGAAATCTGTTGTATTAAATTCAAATGAAACTTCGAAGGTATTTTCCGAAACAATCGCACCTGGTACACTTGTAAGTGCAAACTTCACTGTAACTTCTGGTTCAGAAGCCTATAATGGTGATTTGGTCGGTAAAGCTTCGTGGACAATCCCAATGAGTACGAAAACATTATCCGAAATCGCGATTGAAAAAGTACGAAACGTCAACCCTGTCAAGATAAATGAATTCCGTATCAGCGATGGTTCTCAGGCCAATGCAACCAACTCATTTATTGAACTTTATAATGCTGGCGAAAGTGAAGTTGATCTTTCAAACTGGAGCCTGACCCAACATGCAACCCAAATGCCCGTTTCTTCCTCTGTTAACATACCGACCGGAACAAAGCTTGCAGCGCATGGGTTCTACCTGTTAGGCTTGTCCAGCTCAGGACTGGCGGTTCCTGCAAAAAAAGGTGAGAAAACCCTTTACCTCAGGAGTACAACTGGATTGTCGGTTGGTGATAAAATTGAAATTGGCACTGGAGCTGGTGCAGAATCCCGCAAAATTGCAGCCATCGCTACACCACCGGAACCCGAGCAGTCTGTTACACCTTTCAGACGCAGAAGTTCACCGGAAACCCCAACAACATTGTGGCAACCTCTTCCTGATGGTCCGGTAATTTCGATTCCTGCCGGATCGACCAACCTGCCAGTTACGAGCGTGGACGGTTTTGAAGTGGGTAAAAAGATGGCCATCGGATATGGTGCAACTTATCCTGCTGTATCACAATCAATTGAAAAATACGAGGTCGTAACCATCACCAAAGTTGGCAAACCAGGCACCCAGGCATGGCTCTCGCTGGACGCTAAAATTGGTGATACAAACATTAAAGTATCTTCCGTTGAAAATATCTCCGTCGGTGACAAGATCAGGTTGGACATTGCGAGTGAGGGACATGGCATTGAAACGGTCACAGTAACTCGTGTCGGTACGAAATCGGTCCGCAACTCGCTAGGTGGTCCTTTAAAAAGTACCGAAGATCCAGGAACCGGGCTCGATCTGGCAGAACCGCTGAAGTTCAATCATTCTTCCAATATTCCGTTTAGCGTCAGGGGAACAGGGATCAGCTTCGAGCCGGCAACAGCTTTTGCCCACTCAAGCAACGAACCTGTATTGCCGCTTGTTTTTAGCATTACACTCGACCACCCACTTGCCAGCGACCATGAGATAGACGCTGTAGTCAGAGACGAAAAGGCCACAACTGCAGGTTATCAGGGAGATCATAAACCCAACCAATTGTTTGGTGGTCCGGCCCTCTCTGCCAGTGCCGGTAATATGATCTTGCGTGATGCTACAGGTCACGTTGTTGACGGTCTCAATTATGGAGGACTTGTTGATCCCTGGTCAGCAGAGGGTTATCAGGGAATCTCCGGCACAGGGGCATATGGAAGCTTTGTCCCTTCGCCTGGCACAAACAGAGGTTTCAGGGGGCTATCTGCACAAACCAGTCAACCGAACAAGAGCGCAGGCCGTTATCCCGATGGAGCTGATACCGACAGCAACGGCAGCGATTTTCAGTTGCAGAACACGATCTCCCTTTTGACTGCAACTCCGGCAGGTTCAAATAATCTTAAAGTAGCAAGTGTTGCCGGCTTTGGTATTGGCCAGTCAATTATCATCGGGTCAGGTTCGAATAGCGAGGGCACAATTATTGCAACCATTGGCACAACCGGAGGGACGACATTGGGTATTGCCTCCAAAGAAGGGGCAAAAGTGATCTCTGTTGCCAGTATTGAAGGCTTTGGCGCCGGACAAACCATTACCATCGACAGTGGTGCAAATTTCGAGAAGGCAGTTATTTCATCGACATATGCCGGACGCCGTCGTTTTGGTGATCGCAACAACATCCCGATCGACTCCATCACAGTTACTGCACCGCTGATTCACGTACATGCAGCAGCATCTCAGGTCTCAGGCAGTGGAATTACACTCGCCACATCCTTGACAAAGACTCATGAAATGGGTGATCAGGTTGCCAGCAATGTTCCGACACCTGGTGAACCTAATCAGTATGCAAGGAAACAATAGAAGGAGAATTGAATTTTTGAAAATGAGAACATTTTATTTGAGCTTGATTCTTGCCTTAGTTTTTGATTTTGCGTTTGTTGCAAAAGCACAGGAAAACAGAGCAAAGAATCCAATTATTTATGCCGATGTTCCCGACATGTCGATGGTTCGTGTTGGTGATGCATATTATATGAGCAGTACCACCATGCACATGAGTCCGGGAGTGCCAATCATGAAATCAAAGGATCTGGTTAACTGGAAAATCGTTAACTATGCTTATGATACCCTGGCCAATGTTGATGCGATGAACCTTGTAAATGGTAAAAGTACTTATGGCAAAGGATCCTGGGCCAGTTGTATTCGTTATCACAAGGGAACCTTTTATGTTTCAACGTTTGCCCAGACAACGGGAAAAACCTATATCTTTTCGACAAAGGACATTGAAAAAGGTCCCTGGGTGGTACACTCTTTCAAGCCTTCGTATCATGACCATACCCTCTTTTTCGACGACGACGGACGGATCTATCTGATTTTTGCCGCCGGTAAACTCAGGATTCTTGAATTGAAGGAAGATCTTTCAGGAATTAAAGAAGGAACTGAAAAGGTATTGATCGAAAATGCCAGTGCCCCTGCCGGTGATAAGATCATGTTAGGGGCTGAAGGATCCCAGCTTTTCAAAGTAAATGGCAAATATTATCTCTTCAATATCACCTGGCCGCGTGGCGGAATGCGCACCGTGGTTGTTCACAGGGCCGATCAAATTACCGGGCCTTATGAAGGCAAGCTTGCCTTTCAGGATCAGGGCGTAGCGCAGGGAGGAATGATTGACACGCCCGATGGCCGATGGTTTGCCTATTTGTTTCAGGATCACGGATCGGTTGGCAGGATTCCTTTTCTCGTTCCGATGAAATGGGAAAATGGCTGGCCGATAATAGGGGTTGATGGAAAGGTTCAGATAGCTCTTGATCTTCCTACCAGCAAAGGCTTGATTCCCGGAATTGTGAACAACGACGAGTTTAAACGTAAAAAAGGGGAACCTGCTTTGCCTTTGGTTTGGCAATGGAACCACAATCCCGACAACAACCTCTGGTCGGTTACTGATCGTAAAGGTTATCTGCGCCTGAAAACCGGACGGATCGACACCTTGTTCCTAAAATCAAGAAACACGCTTACTCAACGTACTTTTGGCCCCCAATGTTCAGGCTCAACATTGATCGAAACTTTAGGATTAAAGGAAGGTGACTTTGCCGGATTAACCGCTTTCCAGCGAAAGTTTGGACAGGTTGGTGTTAAAATCGTTAATGGACAAAAATTTATCTTCATGGTGAGCAACAAAACCGACAAACCAACCGAATTGGAATGTGTCCCCCTTTCTCAAAACAAGGTTTACCTGAAAATTGAATGTGACTTCAGGGATAAGGTTGATATCGCCAATTTCTTCTATAGCCTCAATGGTAAAGAATGGATCCATATCGGCGGATCCCTTAAAATGGAATATACGCTGATGGAACACTTTATGGGCTATCGTTTTGGATTGTTCAACTACGCTTCAAAAACTACGGGTGGGTTTGCGGATTTTGATTACTTTCATATCAGCGATCAGATTTCAGCGAATTAATATAAGCCCAAATAAAAGAAGTTTCTTCTGGTTTTGAATTGGTTTGTATGTAATTGAATTAGAGCGTTATAGTAATATTGAGAAAAATGAAGAACATCGTATTATTTGTTGTATTTGTACTCCTTTCATTTTCAGTCAGAGCTGAAAATGGCCATCATCTCTGGCTTCGAAACGCTGATCCTAAACCGGTAAATGTGGTTTGCGCCAAAACTTCCCCAACTTTGGCACTTGCCAAACAGGAACTACAGAAGGAGTGGACAGGTGAATCAGGTGCCTCGGTGTCGCTGGTCATCAAAGCCGACAAAGCCATTCGTGGTGATGGTTACCGGATCAGTAAAAATGCGATACAGGCCAATACCGAAAATGGGATTTTGTATGGTGTTTACGATCTTTTACGCCGTCAGCAAACCGGGGAAGTCCTGAATGAGGAAATTTGTAACCCATCCTACGATCGCCGGATACTCAATCATTGGGACAATGTTGACGGCTCGATTGAGCGCGGCTATGCCGGTCTTTCTATTTTCTGGCGGAAAGGCGACAATGCCCTGACCGTGACAGAAGCCGATAAAACCCTGTGGCAGGAATATGCCCGTGCCAATGCTTCAATTGGTATAAACGGTTCGGTACTGAACAATGTAAATGCATCCCAACTGATACTGACAAACAATTACTTGCAGCGGGTTAAAGCGATTGCAGATATTCTGCGACCCTACGGAATCAAAGCCTATCTTTCAGTAAAATTCTCATCACCGGCCCTAATTGGAGGCTTAAAAACTTCTGATCCGCTAAATCCGGAAGTCGCAAAATGGTGGAAAGACAAAGCCATAGAGATTCATAGCCTGGTTCCTGATTTTGGTGGATTTCTCGTGAAAGCCAATAGCGAAGGGCAACCCGGGCCTCAGGATTTTGGACGCACCCACGCCGATGGTGCCAACATGCTGGCAGATGCCGTCAAACCATTTGGCGGAATCGTGATGTGGCGTGCATTTGTTTACAGTGCTTCAAACGAGGACCGGGCCAGCCAGGCCTATCATGAATTTATGCCGCTAGACGGGCAGTTTCGCGATAATGTGATCATTCAGGTAAAAAATGGGCCTGTCGATTTTCAGCCACGTGAGCCATTCAGCCCGCTGTTTGGAGCCATGAAAAAAACGACAGTGATGCCCGAATTGCAGATTACACAGGAATATTTGGGCCATTCCATCCACCTGGCCTTTTTGGCACCCATGTGGGAAGAATTCCTGCAAAGCGACACTTACCAGAATGGTCCAGGAAGCACTGTTGCCTGTTGTACCGATGGAAGTATTTTTCCCCAGAAATATTCAGCAATAGCCGGTGTAGCCAACATTGGCCTCGATGCCAACTGGTGTGGACATCAATTTGCCCAGTCAAACTGGTTTGCTTTTGGCCGTTTGGCCTGGAACAGTTCTTTAAAAAGTGAACAGATTGCCGATGAGTGGATTAAAATGACTTTTGGGAAATCAAATGATAATAAAGATATTTCGGCCATCGATTGGAACCTGAATTTTCTGGCACCGGTAAAACAGATGATGCTGGAAAGCCGTGAGGCAATCGTGGATTTTATGATGCCGCTTGGATTGCACCACATTTTTTCTGCGAACGGGCATTATGGTCCCGGCCCATGGTGGGCGCCTCCACGAATGCGAAAAGACTGGACGCCACCCTACTTCCATCAGGCTGACACACTGGGAATCGGATTCGATCGGACCAGTACTGGCAGTAACAACCTTAGTCAATACCAGGAACCACTTCGTTCTGAATTGACCAACCTTTCCACTTGTCCCGAGGTTTACCTTTTGTGGTTCCACCATTTGCCATGGGATTATAAATTGAAAAGCGGCAGAACGTTGTGGGATGAGTTGTGCATTCATTACAACGGTGGGGTACAAAAAATCCGGGAGTTTCAGCAGATTTGGGATCAGGCAGAGCGGTATGTTGACCACGATAGATTTGTGGATGTTCAGAAAAGATTGAGGGACCAAAGCCTAAACGCACTTGAATGGAAGGATGGTTGTGTTTTGTACTTCCAGAAGTTTAGCCGGAAACCTATTCCCTTCAATCTCGAACGGCCAATTTATAATCTGGACTTTTTAATAGAAAAAGACACAAAAAGAGTAGGCAACTATCAATAACTATCGGCTATGACAGAAAATAAAATAAACTGAATAAAAAACCTAATTAAGAAATAAAAACAATTTACTTTCAAATCAAATGAAAATTTACAAATTGCTGATATTAAGCTTAATTGTACTTGGAACAACCTGTCTTTCAGCTCAGAATCCAATCGTTCGCAACCAGTTTTCTGCCGACCCAACAGCAAGGGTATTCAACGGCAAGGTGTATGTATTTCCGTCACACGATATTCCAACACCCAAAGACCAAAAACAACTGCGCAAGGATTGGTTCTGCATGGCTGATTATCATGTATTCTCATCTGATAACCTTACAGACTGGACAGATCACGGGATGATTGTCGCCCAGAACAAAGTAAAATGGGTCGATTCAACCTCATACAGCATGTGGGCACCCGATTGCATTGAACGCAACGGAAAATACTACTTCTATTTTCCTGCAAATAAAAACCAATCGGATGCAAATGGCAGAAAAGGTTTTGGAATTGGTGTTGCTATTGCGGATAAACCGGAAGGACCATACAATCCATTGCCCGAACCGATCAAAGGTGTGAACGGCATCGATCCGAACGTGTTTATCGATAAGGATGGACAGGCCTATTTGTACTGGGCATTGGGAAACATTTTTGTTGCAAAATTGAAAGATAACATGACAGAACTGGCCTCAGAACCTATGATTATAGCGAACCTCCCACAGAAAGGTTTGAAAGAAGGTCCGTTTTTATTTGAACGAAAGGGGATTTATTACCTGACGATCCCGCATGTGGAAAACAAAATCGAACGGCTCGAATATGCCATTGGCAACAATCCGATGGGACCCTTCAAAATGGCGGGAGTCGTTATGGACGAATCGCCTATGAACTGCTGGACAAATCACCAATCTTTCGTGGAGTATAAGGGTCAATGTTACTTGTTCTATCATCAGGATGCCTATTCGCCCAAATTCGATAAAAACCGGTCAATTTGTGCTGACAGCCTTTTCTTTAATTCAGATGGCACGATCCGGAAAGTGACACCAACTTTGCGCGGTGTTGGAGTGACCAAGGCCTCACAAAAAATTGAGATCGACCGGTATAGTTTAAAAAGCCAAACTGGTTCATCGGTAGCTTTTCTGGATTCAATCCAGACTTTCAATGGATGGAAAGCCATACTCAACGGCCCAAATGCATGGATCCAATACAATACGGTAGATTTTGGCAACAATAAACTGAAAAAGGTGCATGTAAAAGCTTTATCAGAAAATGGTAGCACCCTACAAGTCAGGTTGGATAAAGCTGATGGACAGCTGATTGCAGAAATTAAAATTCCAAAAGGTAAAAGCTGGAATACCGTTGAAGCAAAAGTGTCCAAATTTCAAACAGGAATTCATAACCTGATTGTGGTACAAAAAGATGAAAATCAGGTTGAAATAGATTGGATACAGTTTAAATAGTTTATCCTATAAAAATTTTAATTATCATTATATCAACGATATACATTAATTACACTGCTGAATATATTGTCGTTTCATTTGGATTATTTGAATATCAATAATTGTGCTGTCAATAGATGTTTAATAACATCTTTAGACAGCACAAACCTTTGCGCAAAGCTTTGCACTATTTTGCTCAATAAGAATAGAGAAAGTACAATCATTTTTTTTGATCTTTGTGGAAAATTACTGTATTCCATGGATATAAGAACTCCAAAGACAATGAAAAAAAGATGGAAATTGGCATAAATAAAGGTAATATATTATATAACAGGGTCTTAGTTATTTTACTCGTCAATTTTGCATTCACCCTTAATGCATTGGCAGTAAAATTTTATAGCATCAATTCTTTGTATGGAATTTCGATGCGGGAGACAAACTCTGTTTGCCAGGATGACAATGGATTTGTTTGGGCTTCTTCAAAAATGGGTATTTTACGACTATCTAAAGACAATTTTCGTATTTATCAGCTTCCTTACGAATCCACTGACTTTTATAAAGTAAGGCTAATATATAAGAACTTCAAATTGATTGCTTTTACCAACAATGGTCAGGTCTTTTACTATAATCCGATATTCGACAAGTTTGAACTGATACTGAACCTGAATCGTACGTTGATGGATGTGCTTATTGACAATCAAGGCATCTGCTGGATATCAACCTCTTTGGGATTGTATAAATACCAATCTGGAAAACTTTCTGCAGCGTTTGAATATGCCTCGAATAGATATGCGACAAATTGGTTTGGTCCAGAGAATATTATTATGGCAAAGCAGGATGGAATCTGGCTTTTTAACATTAATTCTTTGGAAAAGAAGCATATTTATGAAAACAAAAATTTTAACAATGTTGAGTTTTCCTCCCTTTATTTCGATAAGGATCAGAATAGACTTTGGCTTGGGACAATGTCTGATGGATTGTTCCTGTTTAATTTTAGAAATGGAGACTGTTCAAATAAATTGAAATCAGCTTTCCCCGAACAACCAATTCTTGCTATTACAGAGAATTCTGATTCAACCTGTTTAATTGGTATTGATGGTCAAGGCATTTGGGAACTTGACAGGAGAGATCAAAAGGTACTGAATATTTATAAAGAAAATTTAGATACCCCTTTTTCATTGCGTGGAAATGGAGTCTATGACCTGTTTTGTGATAATACCAGAAGAGTCTGGGTTTGCACATATAGTGGAGGGCTATCGTTTCTCGATCAGGCTTCTCCAAAGATTAATCAAATAGTTCATCTTCCCAATAATACCAATTCATTAATAAACAACGATGTTAACAGCATTATTGAAGATCGTTGGGGAAAACTTTGGTTTGCTACAAATAATGGTATTTGTTGTTTGGATTTATCCACCGATAAGTGGAGTAGATTTTACAATGATAATGAGAAACAAGCTCAGGTATTTCTTACACTTTGTGAAGATAATCAGGGAAGAATATGGGCAGGAACTTATTCTTCGGGCTTATATTTATTGGATAGTAGAACCGGTAAAGAGTTGGAACATTATAATAAAAACGGGACAGGCTCACCATTGAATAATGATTTTATATTTAATATACTTAAAGATAGCAGCGGAGATATTTGGTTAGGAAGTGTTGGTGGTTCGGTTATTTGCTACTTAATCGGGGAAAACAAATTCCGTACTTATTCAAATCAAACGATTGGATGCTTTGCAGAATTTGCTGATAATCTGATTCTTTTAGGGTGCAGCGATGGATTGAAGCAGTTAAACAAACAAACAGGTGAAATCAAGGAATTGGTAACGGGTTTACTGGTTCGTGATCTACTGGTAATGGGTGAAGATATCTGGATTTGCACCTCCGGAGATGGATTAATCAGGTTTAATTCCAAGACCCTTAAAACAGAGAAATTTACAGCAAAGATGGGATTACCATCGAATTTTATTAATAGCATTATTTATGCAAATGAATATTTGTGGTTGGGAACTGAGAATGGATTATGCAGGTTTGACCCAAAGAATAAAAATGTACTTGCCTATTCGTCAACCTATTTACTTTCAAAGACTTCATTTAATAGCAGTTCGCATTTTCGATTTAAAAATGGTCAGATAGCTTTGGGAACAAATAATGGAGTTGTAGTTTTTGCCCCAAATATGGTCGATGAGCCTTTGTCAAAAGGGAAAATCTTTCTCCAGGATCTAACTGTCGCGGGTAGTTCAATTAGGGATATACCTTCGTTTAATCTGAAAACTCCCATAGATAGTTTACAGGAAATTGATCTTAAGTATTTTCAAAATACGATTAGTGTTGAGCTTGTTTCACTTAGCCTGAAATACGGTTCAAAATTTTCGTGGGAAATGGAGGGTTTTGATAAGCAATGGAGTCAGCCGACCGGAAACAATGTTATTACTTATACGAACATTCCAAGCGGGCACTTTATATTAAAAATCAGACTTTTTGATAGTTCATTGAGCAATGTTTTAGGTGAGCGGTCGATAAAAATAAATTCAATTCCTCCATTTTGGCGGACAGTTTGGTTCTGGGTATTGGTAATTATTTTAATGGCAGGAATCCTAATGCTATATTTGATTTATTACATTAACCGGCTGAAACAGGAACATACAGAAGAAAAGGTACGATTCTTTACAAATACAGCTCACGATATCCGAACGTCACTGACCTTAATCAAAGCTCCTGTCGAGGAGTTAAGCAAAGAAAAAAACTTAACAGAATCAGGAAAGTACTATTTAAATCTGGCCATTGAACAAGCAAGGCAACTCAGCTCGGTTGTTACCCAATTGATGGATTTTCAGAAGGTTGATATTGGCAAGGAATATCTGTTGCTGTCGATGACAGACATTGTAAAACTTGTCTCAAACCGTAAGATTATGCTGGATTCTTTAGCGAAGAGCAAGAACATCGAACTTGTGTTTGTTGCCGATCACGAGAGTTACCTGACAGCCTTAGATGAGTCAAAAATGGAAAAAATCATCGATAACCTGATCTCAAATGCCATTAAATATTCGCACGACAATAGTCAGATTCAGATTGATCTCAAATGCGATGAAAAAAAATGGATGCTTCAAGTGAAAGACAATGGGATTGGCATCTCAAAAAAGGCTCATCAACAGCTGTTTAAAGAATTCTACAGGGGCGACAATGCGATCAATTCCAAAGTTGTCGGCTCCGGGATTGGGCTTTTATTGGTTAAAAATTATGTAACCTTGCATGGTGGAAACATTAGTTGCAACAGTCAGGAAAATGTTGGATCAACATTTCAGGTCGTAATTCCATTCAAATCGATTTCGAGGAAGTCAGTAACATCGGATGTGCCCATTGATATTCCAACAGTATCTGGTCATATAATGGACTTTTCACAGCAAGAAAAATCAGAAACTGAGAATCAAACTTCAAAAGTAATGAAAGTGTTGATTGTTGAGGATAATGGCGATCTTCTGAATTTCATCAAGAACATTCTCAGCGTTGATTTTAAGGTGTTTACAGCTGTTGATGGAAAGAAAGCGTGGGAATTCATTTCGAAACAAATACCTGATTTAGTTGTATCGGACGTCATGATGCCAAATATGGACGGTTTTGAGTTGTGCAAGATCATGAAATCAACGTACGAAACCTCACACATTCCCCTGATTTTACTGACAGCCTTGTCTGAAAAGACCGATCAGTTGCATGGTTTGGGACTGGGCGCGGATGATTATTTGACCAAACCTTTCGACATGAATCTTTTGATTCAACGAATCAAGTCGATTATTCGCAATCGGAAGGTTGTCAGGGAAAGGGCATTGAAACTAATCAATGGTGATTCAACCGAACCCATTCTTGCAAATGAACTCAATGATAAATTTGCTAAGAAAATGTTAGCCGTTGCCTTGTGCAACATTTCCAAAACCGAATTCGACAAGGAGGAATTCGCTGCAGCAATGAATGTTAGTTCGTCACTACTTTACAAAAAAATTAAATCACTTACCGACCAATCGCCAACTGATTTTATCAAAACCGTCAGGCTCAATCATGCAGTGGAATTGTTGCAGTCACGGAAATACACAGTTACCGAAGTAGGTGAACTTTGCGGTTTTGCCAGTTTGACCTATTTCGGAATCGCATTCAGGAAGCAATTCGGTAAATCGCCATCCGATATTTGGGAATGAGCGAATCGTTAAGGTTCAGGTCTAATATGTCTCCTGTCCATTTAATCAATTTTATCCAAAACATAGAATCAAATAGCTATATTTTAGAGTCTGCCACTGTAACTCTGTCTATTTTTATATTATTAAAATTGGTAGTTAGTGAATGTGTGTAAGTTGACTGGAAGGGATACCGACCGATTACAAATCGTTCGGATCCCTTTCTTTTTTGCTATGAAAATTAGCGGATTACCTATACAATATAATAAATATGACTATTATAATTACCCAGGCTGGCACTGGTTAGCAATTTTACCACCTGTAAATGGGTAGTGGCTCAATTCCAACCTGGATCATATCTCAAATCAGAAATGCACAATAGAAGTTCAGATTTCCCTAAATCCAGAATCAGTAAGATAATTAACTGCATTTAAGGCACTTAAATGTTTTAAGGCAAATAGTTTTTAGTTCAAATATATCCAGAACATAGAATCAAATAGCTATAATATAGAGTCTGCACCTGCGATCTTTTACATTTTTGCACATTAATTAAAATAATTAAACACTTACAAAATATGGATAAGAATAAAGATCCTTAGTAGTCTGGCTAACAAGCAACTGGCTTTTGTCGGAAAAGAATTGCCGATAGTGCCATAAATTTACTTTATTAAAAATTAAAAAAATTAAATGTATGAAAAAAAACAAGTTATTACAGGTAGTTCTCATAATACTACCATTGCTACTGTTGTCACTTTGGAGTTTTGGGCAATCCATCAAAGTACAAGGTACTGTAACTGACGAAAGTGGAAGTCCGGTGCCGGGTGTGAATGTAGTTATTAAAGGAACAACTTCAGGAATTATTACCGATCTTAATGGAAAATTTCAGATTGAAGCTGGTTCTAAATCAACTCTGACCTTTTCGTTTATTGGGTATAAAACTCAGGAGGTTCCAGTTACAAACAAAAAGGAAATAAATGTAAAGCTTTCCCCTGACAATTTACAAGTAGATGAAGTGGTTGTTGTTGGTTATGGTACTTCAAAGAAAAGCGATATTTCCGGTTCCGTTGTTTCAGTCAACACTCAGGAAATGATGAAAAAAGTACCTACGAACATTTTGCAAGGTTTGAAAGGTCAGGCAGCGGGAGTAGTGGTTTCAGCACAGGACGGTTCTCCTGATGCAAACAGTGCTGTTCAAATCCGTGGAGTGGCAACGATTAATGGTGATACCAAACCATTGTATGTAATTGACGGTGTCGTAGTGGGTAAAGACGCCAACTTTCTTAACCCTAGTGATGTAGAAAATATTGAGATTCTGAAAGATGCTTCTGCTACTGCCATTTACGGCTCGGCTGGTGCCAATGGTGTGATCATGGTTACGACCAAGCACGGTGCGGTAGGTAGTGCACGTATTAATTTTACGGCTGACTTTGGTGTCCAAAATTTGGCTGCAACATTGGCAGTTGGCGATGTAGAGCAATATGCAAAAAATATCCGTCAAGCCCGTACGAATGATGGTACTATTCTGGCTAATCCGATTTTTTCTGCACAATACGATGGTAAAAGAAAGAACATTGACTGGCAAAAGGAAATGACGCGTCCTGCCCTTAGACAGCAATATACTGTTTCTGCCCAGGGAGGTACTGAAAAAACCCAGCAATTCTTCTCCTTAAGTTATTTGAATCACGACGGTATTGTGATTAATTCGAATGCCAAACGGATAACCGCCCGTGCAAGTATAGTTAGCAAAGTGGCTGATTTCCTTGAAATTGGTGGAGACATCAATTTTATTCATAGTGAATCGCATGGCAACAATGCTGGGTTCGGGAATAATGGTAACCTTTCTTCTATCCGTGATATGGCATTCCTTTGTCCCACGATGGATTATGTTGACCCAGCGACTGGCGTCCTTGTAAGTCCAAACGTTAGAAACGCGAATGGAACTTATGGTACTCCAGTTCAGGGGAATGTAGGTTCTTTCGATGGAAATCTGGGAAGTAACGTTGTTGCTGAACAAATGGAACAAACCGGTGTATCCAAACACAACCAGACAATTATCAGTGCTTATGCCAATATTAAGTTGGTAAAAGGGTTATCTTTTAAAACAGTAGGATCTTATAATTTTTCGGCAGACAACTGGTATAACTTCTGGGGTAATAAAAAACGTTACATGCCCGACGGCGTAACACAGGTTTCATTGTATAATTACGATACCAAATATTATCTTGGAATCAACAATAGCAACTATAATACTGTTCAGCTCGAAAGTTATTTGACCTACAATTGGCAGAATGAAGTTCACAATGTGACTTTGATGGCCGGTAATTCTGTAAGCAAAGAGTTCGGAAACTGGAGCAATGCAGCAGGTAATGATTTTCCCGGCGATAACATCCGTGCTATTAATTTGACCAACCTTCCTACAGCAAGATCAGGTGATGGAGCTTATAATCTGGAAATCCATAATTTGTCTTACTTTGGTCGTGCACAATATAGTTTGAAGGATCGTTATATTTTAACCAGCACGATTCGTCGTGACGGTTCCTCCAGATTTGGTGTGGATAACACGTGGGGTACATTCCCGTCAGCAGCAGTGGCATGGCGCGTTTCAGAGGAGAGCTTCCTGAAAAGTATTCCAACGATCAGCAACCTGAAACTTCGTTTAGGTTGGGGACAAACCGGAAACTCAGGTAACCAGAATAGTGATCAGGCAACTGCCGCATTAACTTCATCCAATATTCAGTACTTTTATTATCCGCAAAATGGCGTTTTAGGAGCTGGTTCATCATCAAGAATTCCAGTCGTCGGCACTGTTAAAACATTAGCTGATACCAAGTTGAAATGGGAGACCAATGAACAAAAAAACATCGGTATTGACCTTGGGTTACTCAAAAATAGTTTGAACGTTACCATCGATTATTTCACCAGGTCATCTAAAGATTTGTTGAATTGGTTGAATATACGCCCTTCATCGGGTTACGATAAAGTATATACGAACTTAGGTGGAATTGACAATAAAGGTGTTGAATTCAGCATAAATTACAAAAAGCAAATCAATAAGGATTGGAATTTCGGTGTCACAGCAACAGGTTCGCATGTGAAAAACACAATTTCAAATATTGGTGGTTTAGATATATTCTTTGAAAACACAGGTGCAACCGGCGATGGTTCTAACCAGGGTCAAATTGGTGCTCCTTCCGGAACTCACTGGAACAATCACTCCATCATGCGTGAAGGTTATGCCGTTGGTTCTTTCTATGGTTACAAGGTAGATCACATCTACACGAACCAGGCCGAGATTGATGCTGCCAATGCTGCTGCTATCGCTGCGGGTCACACGGGCGGATACAATAATGGATCAAAGACTGTCCCTGGTGATTATAAATATAAGGACCTAAACGGTGATGGTTTCATTGATGAAAAAGATATGACTATCCTAGGCAATGGTTTTCCTAAGTTGAACTATGGTTTAACCTTCAATGCTTCCTACAAAAATTGGGATTTTATGATCTACGGCTACGGTGTTTATGGCGCACAGATCTATTCATACTCTGCGATGACCTTAACCGACATGTTCCCGAGTGATAACGGTACTACACCAAACCTTTTGAAAGAGGTTGCACAAAATGCCTGGACTCCTACAAACAGTACGAATGCTCAATATGCCAGATTGTCCTTCCTCGATTTGAATTACAACATGCGTGGTTCTGATGCTTGGCTCAAAAAAGGTGATTACTTCAAAATCAGCAATATTCAGGTTGGTTATACTTTTGACAAGAATTTGTTGAAGGTCGTTCGCCTGCAAAGTGCCCGAGTTAGCGCTTCTGTGCAAAACTTATTCTGTATCTCTTCATATAATAAATATGGCGATCCTGAAGTCGGACAGGGCAGTGTGCTCTATACCGGTTTGGATACTGGTCGTTATCCTATGCCGCGTGTTTATTCCGTAGGTTTGAACATTCAATTCTAATTTATTCACATTAATACAATGAATATTATGAAAAAAACATCAAGAATATTATATTCTATACTCGTCGGTGGTCTATTCCTGATAGGAACAGACTCCTGTAACCAAAAAGAATTTTTAAAGGTGGACCAGTATAGTCTTTTGGCTGCTGATCAAATGTTTAAAACAGTTGACCAAGCCAAGGGTGGTCTTGTTGGTTGCTATACGATGATGCTTCCGGATAATACTGACGGAGATTGGGGTATCAAACCGAACTTGTTTATCGGTGGCCACCCTACAATGGATACTCAAGCCACAGGATGGGATAAAGACTGGAACCAACAAGCCTGGACTCCAGGTAGCCCTGAATTATTGGGAGGCTGGAAACATGCATACAATGCGATTACCCGTTGTAACGATTTCCTTGCCGGTCTTGCCACTGCAGATCCTCTCATTATTAATGCTGATTTAAAAAAATCATTGGATGGTCAGGCCCGTGGTATTCGCGCTTTCTTCTATATGTGGCTTGCAAAAGCATTCGGTCGTGTACCGATGCTGGCAACAGGAGAGAATTATATTAACACTCCCGCAAAAGCACGTGCAAAAGATTTTACTGAAATGTGGAATTTTATCATTGATGACTTGAAAGTAGCTGCTGATGAACTTCAATGGGATCCATTAAATGGTGAGTATGGACGTATTACAAAGGGTTTTGCCCTTTCGTACCTGGGAGAAGCGTATATGTGGAGAGCGTATCGCGTTCCGGCCGGAGCTACAGCAGACTATGGTTTGGCAAAGACCGCTTTTGAACAAGTTATTGCCAGCAGTAAATACGAATTAAATAAATCGTTCACCACATTGTGGGATCCAGGTGCTGTTTGGACAAAAGAGTGTATTTGGGAGGAAGTACTTGACGAAGGTTCACAATGGAATCAATGGTCGAATCTATCGCAGGCACACAACTGGATGGTGCAGTTTGTAGCTTGTGGCTCTCTTGGTGGATGGGGTACCCTGTACCTGTCGTGGGAATGGTGGAGTTCATATGAACCAGGCGACAAACGTCGTGAGGCTTCAGGTGTTACCGGTGCAATCAGAAACATCGATCCGGCCTTTAAGTCTGCCACAAACTATGGTTACCATCCTTATTTACAGCAAAGCCTTACAGTTCCTGACAGTATTGATACGCATTATCATTTTTCAAATAGTGGTGAATATGCTCCTTCCATCTGGACGAATAAATACTGGCGTTCAACCCGTTCAAATTATCAGGCTCCATGGGGTTCCCAACAGATTTATTATAAACGTTATGCAAATGTTTTATTGGACTATGCAGAATGTTTGTTTAATTTGAATGGTGCAAATGATGCAACAGCCTGGGCTCAGATTGCTAAAATCCGTGATCGTGCATGGGGTAATCTGGAAGTTGGTAATTCTGCTGCTTTAACTACAACTTATCTTCCTTATTATCAGCAAATTACCACTTTCTTTAATGGCAATGGCTCGAATCCTCCAATGGTATCGCCTACTAAATATCCACTTCCATTCAATACAGCTGCTGTAACTGTTCCTGACGCTCAGACTTATTATTCTGCTTTAAAAGTTTCTAAAGGATTTACTTCACCAGTATGGTTAGTGGCATTAGGGCAGGAACGTCGCAGGGAATTCAATTCTGAATGGTGTCTTGCTCAGGATTTAATCCGTTCAGGTTTTATTCAAGACCATATCACCCACAATTATCCCAAAGGGGTAGGCTATCCTGCCAATAACCCTTTGGTAAGGGATGATTGGCATACTTATCGTACTTTTGATTTCAGCCTCTTAAAGATGGATATGCCAATTCCAACAGACGAATTACTGAAAAACAAATTGTGCGATCAAAATGAAGCTTACAAATAATGGAAAGATATCACATTTTTAGGAATGTAAAATAATCTTGACATAGTTAAATAAAAGGGGGAATACCAATGTGCATTTCCCCTTTTTTCTTTGAAATCAATAACATAAATTTTCGTACATTGGTGAATTTAAAATTCAGGAATAATATTAACATAATAATCTGATATATAATTAATTAACAATAACATTTTATTACCTGACAAATGAAAACGGAGACTCCCATTTGGAAAAAAAATGGCCTGCTTAAAATCGACCTGCTGCTAATTACTTGCTTTTTTTTATTTGGTGCTTATTCAGTGACAGCACAAACTAAAAAGAGCAAGAGTGAAAAATTAAAAAATGAATTTCATACAGACGCTTATCGTAACCTGTTTCTCGAAGTCGGATACAATCAGGATGAAATTGACAAAAAAGTTGAAAAGGCCTATTTTGACCTGTTTGAAGGTCCAAACCGCATTTACTTTGAGGTAGGCGATTCGATGGCTTACGTTTCGGATATCAAAAACCATGATGCCCGTACCGAAGGCCTATCGTATGGGATGATGATTGCCGTTCAACTCAATAAAAAAGTTGTTTTTGACCGTATATGGCGATGGTCGAAAAAATACCTTCAACATCAGGAAGGACCACGAAAAGGGTATTTTGCCTGGAGTTTCAACCCTAAAACAATGAAAAAGAACTCTGAGGGAAGTGCTTCGGATGGTGAACTTTACTACATAACAAGCCTGTTGTTTGCATCGAACCGCTGGGGAAACAACACCGGAATAGATTATTATGCCGAAGCCCGAAATATTCTGGACGAAATGTGGAAAAAAGACGGAACAGGCAATATCCAAAATCTGATCAACACCGATGCCAAACAAATCACTTTCGTGCCCGAAGGAAATGGTTACAAGTGGACGGACCCCTCCTACCATTTACCTGCTTTTTATGAAATTTGGGCCGAATATGCCAAAGACGGACACGAACAATTTTATCGCGATTGTGCCGATACATCCCGTGTTTTCTTACATAGGGCGTGTCATCCTTTGACAGGTCTTAACTCCGACTATGCCGAATTTAGCGGAAAACCCCACCCTACTCCCTGGATGCCAGGAGGTTTTCGTTATGATTCCTGGCGGGTACCTATGAATATTGCCATGGACTACGTTTGGTATGGAAAGGATAAAACATGGCAGGAAGAATATGCCAAACGTTTCCAGGGTTTCCTAAGATCAAAGGGTATTGATTCTTTTGAAGATCAGTTCAACCTCAACGGATCAACGCCGGAAACCATCCTTCAGGCAGGAGGTTTTAAAAAACTAAGACATTCCTTGGGATTGGTGGCGACCTCTGCTTCAACTTCGCTAATTGGCAAAAACGGAAAAAGTTCCGACTTTGTAAATGCACTTTGGAATGCAAAGCTTGAACCTTACGAAGATGGCTACTTTGATCCCTATTATGATGGCTTATTGTATCTGTTCAGCCTGATGCATCTAAGCGGCAAATATCAAATAATCACGCCTCAACACAATTGATTAGTTAAAATAAACTTCAAAATTAATCCAAATATTAATTCTATAACAGATGAAAGAGACACAGAAAATTTCAGTATTCGAGAAAATCGGCTACAGTTTGGGCGATTTGGCCGCTAACCTGGTTTTCCAAACATTGATTACCTATTTGGCTTATTTCTATACCGATATCTATGGCCTTAAAAGCAACGATGCATCAATCATCATGCTTGCCGTAGGCTTGACTGCTGCATTTGTGTTTAATCCAATCATTGGAGTATTAGCCGACCGGACCCATTCTAAATGGGGCAAATTCAGGCCTTGGATATTGTTTACTGCCATTCCGTTGGGCGTTGTTGCCCTTCTTGCGTTTTCAACACCAAATTTTACCTACAAAGGAAAACTCCTGTATGCCGTTGCGACTTATTCCCTATTGCTAATGTTGTATGCATCAAGTAACTTACCCTACTCAGCATTGAGTGGCGTAATCACCGGCGATATGGGCGAACGGAACAGCATATCCTCATATCGTTTTGTGGCAGTTATGTTTGCACAGTTTTTTGTTCAGGTGTTTATGTTGCCGATTATTATTTATGCCGGTCATGGAGATAAGGCAGCCGGGATTGAAACAACGATGACATGGATGGCAATTGTTGGGACCATCATGTTATTGATCACTTTTCTTTCTACCAGGGAGAGGATTGTTCCTACAGCGGAACAAAAATCATCGATAAAAGAAGACCTTTCGGATCTTTTGAAGAATAAACCATGGCTGATCATGCTCAGCTTGACCATTTTGGTATTCATTACCCTTGCAATGAAAGGTGGTTCGTATGTGTACTATTTTAACAATTACGTTGACAAAACAGCGTTAATCAATTTTATTGATCCTGTGATCACTGGTTTGTCTGAATTGGGCTTGAATTTCTTCGGTACAGATCCGGTAGCTGCAGGTTTTAGTTTGTTCAACGCAGGAGGTATCATCTTTATGATTGTTGGAATTTCATTTTCAAAAAGGCTGGCGGATCAATATGGCAAACGGGATGTCTTCAAATATGGCTTGCTCGTTGCTACCTTTTTTGTTCTGATTTTTGTGTTTTTCAAACCGGAAAGTGTGATGCTGATGTTCAGTTCCCAAATTCTGCATGGGTTTTTCTATGGCATAACGATTCCTATCCTTTGGGCGATGATTGCCGATGTGGCCGACTACTCGGAATGGAAAACAAACCGCCGGGCAACTGCAATTATCTTCTCAGCGATGATGGTAGGCCTCAAAGCAGGGCTCTCAATTGGAGGTGCGTTAGTTGCCTGGATTTTAGGACTATACGGATACATTGCAAAGGAAAGTGCCGTTGCAGGACAGGAAATTATTCAACCCCATTCTGTCTCCGAAGGGTCAAGACTGCTTGTAAGCATTTATCCATCAATTCCTTTCTTAATTGGTGTCGGACTGCTTTTCTTCTATGTAATCGACAAAAAAATGGAAACAAAAATTGAAGAAGATTTGAAAGCCCGCAGGAGCAAAAACGCATAATACTATTAATCAACTAAATACAAAATCTAATGAAAATCAAAATTATTACTGTAATTACGGTTCTGGCTTTTCTTGCCAACCTGCAAGTCATGGCTCAAAAAACTTTGGCCCGAGCTACAAAAGGAAAGTTTCTGTTGGGTGTAGCCGTCAATCCACAACAGGTCGATGGTGCTAAACCAATCGAAACAGAGCTGATTGCCAAAGAATTCAGTGCCATTGTTCCCGAAAACTGCATGAAACCCCAACCGATCCATCCTGAAGAAAACAAATATGTATGGGTGGATGCGGATAAATTGGTCGCTTTTGGTGAAAAAAACAAACAGGTCGTAACCGGGCATTGCCTGATCTGGCATTCTCAAATTGGCAAATGGTTCTTTGTAGATGCCGACGGGAAAGATGTAGCACCCGAAGTTTTGAAGGAGCGGATGCATCAGCACATCCTTACAGTTGTTGGCCGGTATAAAGGTCGGATTAAGGGCTGGGACGTTGTCAACGAAGCATTTGAAGACAACGGCAAATACCGCAACAGCAAATTTTTCCAGATTCTGGGCAAAGATTTCATCAAATATGCTTTTCAGTTTGCTCATGAGGCCGATCCGGATGCCGAATTGTACTATAACGATTATAACGTTGAAAATCCTGCAAAATGTGATGCGATTGTCGGACTTGTGAAAGAACTCAAAGCCTCCGGTTGCAGAATTGATGCGGTTGGTTCCCAGGCACACTGGCACATGAAATCACCCACGGTTGAGGCTACCGAAACCAGTTTCAAAAAACTCAAGGATGCCGGTGTTCACATCCTGATAACTGAATTGGACATTTCAATTCTCCCAAGTCCGTATGATGGAGCGAACATAGCTGCCAATTTCAAATATTCCAAAGAGATGGATCCTTATCGTGAAGGTATTCCTGATTCCATTCAACAGAAATGGAATAAACGCATGGTGGATATGTTCGGGCTTTTCCTCAAATACAATGATGTAGTTGATCGTGTCACAATGTGGGGCTTGACAGACAACACAACCTGGTTGAACAATTTCCCAATCCGGGGCAGGATGGATTCTCCTGTGCTTTTCGACCGCAACAACAAACGGAAACCGGTTGTTGATGAAATGATTAGAATGGCAAAAAAATGCAAGGTTAAAAAATGAAACGAGCGAAGTATCTGGTTGACAATGATTTTATGGCCGATCCGGCTGTTCATGTATTCGAAGGGAAACTGTACATCTATCCTTCGCACGACCGTGAATCGGGAATTCCTGAAAATGACAACGGTGACCATTTTGATATGAATGATTACCATGTTTTCTCGACCTCGGATCTTGAAAACGAGCCACTGACTGATCATGGCGTTGTGCTGAAAGTAAGTGACATTCCGTGGGCGGGACGTCAGTTATGGGATTGTGACGTGGCCTATAAAAATGGCAAATATTACATGTATTTTCCATTAAAGGACAAAACCGATATCTTCCGTTTGGGAGTCGCAATTTCCGAAAGTCCGGTAGGCCCGTTTGTTCCCCTACCCGACCCTATCCGCGGAAGTTACAGCATCGACCCTGCAGTTTTTGAAGATACTGATGGAACCCATTACATGTATTTTGGCGGTTTATGGGGAGGCCAACTACAGCGATATAAGGACAACAAAGCACTGGAATGTGCCTGTTTACCTTCCGAAGAAGAATTGGCATTGCCATCAAGGGTAGTCCGTTTGTCGGAAGATATGCTCGGGTTTGCTGAAGATCCACGCCCTGTAACTATCCTGAATCAGGATGGAACACAGATGAAGGCCGGACAGATCAACCGTTTCTTCGAAGCTTCATGGATGCATCGTTACGACGGCAAGTATTACTTTTCTTATTCAACTGGCGATACCCATTTGTTGTGCTACGGCATTGGAGATAATCCATACGGGCCATTTACCTATCAGGGTGTTATTTTGACACCGGTTGTTGGATGGACAACCCACCACGCCATCGCAGAGTTCAAAGGGAAATGGTATTTGTTCCATCATGATAGTGTCCCATCGGGAGGGAGAAC
>Ga0209083_1000949_pt1 | contig 36731 bp, 27 predicted proteins | sample AM7aDNAmetaG_FD_184132 | JGI IMG/M metagenome (GOLD analysis project Ga0209083, IMG submission 184132) | Freshwater microbial communities from Finland to study Microbial Dark Matter (Phase II) - AM7a DNA metaG (SPAdes) (version 3) | ecosystem: Environmental > Aquatic > Freshwater > Lake ... | reverse complement strand
TCATCGAGAACATGAACGCAGTCATCGAGGCCAAAATCTTTCATTCGGAAAGTCAGACGCTCGTGCTCCTCCCCTTGCATCATGTTTTTCCGTTGGTTGGATCCCTAATGGTTCCGCTTTATGCAGGTGGTACCCTTGTCGTTTCCCCTTCGATGCAGACACCTGACCTGATGAAAACCCTTGCTGACAATCAGGTTACTGTAATGATAGGTGTACCAAGACTTTACGAATTAATGTATAGGGGACTGATGGCGAAAATAAATAAAAGCATTGTCGCAAAAGCTTTTCTGGGGCTTGTCTATCGGACCAAAAGCAGGAAACTTGGTAAAACACTGTTTAAAAAGATCCATAAAGGTTTGGGTGGCCACCTTATTTTCATGATTGCCGGTGGTGCTGCCCTTAACAAGGAAGTTGGCAAATTCTTCTATGCCATTGGTTTCGATATCCTTGAAGGATTTGGAATGACCGAAGCAGCACCCATGATTACCTTTCCACGACCCGGAAATGTCAAGATCGGTTCTACGGGGCAGGCCTTGCCTGGTTTGACTGTCGAAATAAGAGATGGCGAAATCGTTGCCAAAGGGCCAAGTATCATGAAAGGTTATTATAACCGACCAGAAGAGACTGCAGATGTGATCAAAGATGGCTGGCTTTACACCGGTGACCTTGGCCGGATCGAAAAAGGGGGTTTTCTCTACATAACCGGCAGGAAAAAGGAGATAATTGTGTTGCCCAACGGGAAGAACATCAATCCGGTGGAAGTTGAAATGAAATTGGATGGCTCCTCCCCTGCCATCAAGGAAGCTGGTGTATTTATGTACAAAGAGATGCTTCATGCAGTGATTTTCCCAGATTATAAATACCTGTCAGACAATAATATAACCGATATTCTAAATTTTTTCAGGGAATCGGTGATCACACCGTTCAATGCCGAAATGAGCTCTTACAAGCGGATTATGCAGTTTACTCTTGTTAACAAAGAGTTACCTCGTACGAGGCTTTCCAAACTTCAAAGGTTCAAACTTGAGGAGATGATTACTGAGGCAGAGAGCGAAAAAGCCAAATCAAAGGATCCCGATACAGCCGAATACCGTGCGGTAAAATCATTCATAGAGTCGCAGGTAGATATGGACATTTCGCCCGAAGATAACCTGGTTTTTGATATTGCGCTCGACTCTTTGGGAAAACTAAGCCTGATCCATTACATCGAAAATACATTCGGGGTTTCGATCAGCGAAGAACAGTTACTGAAGTTTCCATCGATCCGGAATATTTCGGATCACATCACGATGAATAAACTCTTTCACAAACAGGAAGATAGTACATGGACAGGTAAATTGAAGGAGGATGCTACCGTTAAACTTCCAAAGTCTTCCTTTCTTTATGGTTTTATTGTCAGGTCAGTTCGGCACATTTCAAACCTGTTCATAAAGATTGAAGGCAAAGGATTTGAAAATATACCGGAGGGCCCCTGCTTTTTTGCGCCCAATCATCAGAGCAAACTGGATGGTTTTCTGGTCCTCTCCTATCTGGATAAAAAAACGCTCAGGAATACTTACTCCTTTGCAAAGGATAGCCATGTTAAAGGCTTTGTCCGTGGCAATCTGGCCAAAAGAACGAATATTATTGTGACGGACCTATCGAAAGACATCAGGGAGTCGATCACAAAAATGGCTGAGGTGGTCAAGTTAGGCAAGAAGATTATGATATTTCCGGAAGGGACAAGAACCCTGAGTGGCGGAATGGGGACCTTTAAGAAAACGTATGCTTTGTTAAGTACGGAATTAGACATTCCTATTGTACCAATTGCCATATCAGGTGCTTATTATGGAGACAAGTCAGATAAGAACCGGGTGAAAAGGACAAAAATCATTGTCGAATTTTTACCTGTAATCGATCCAAAAGGTTTAAACTCTGATGAATTGAATAACCTTGTAAAACAACGGATTGAGGAGAGGCTTAAAGCGGCTTTTTAGGAAATGAGCAACTGGCGGCTGGCAACTGGTGGCTAGCAGCTCGCTGAATTTAGATTTTGTCCTTAATTTTGTGACAAATAAATTCGTCATAAATCGAATTCAATTTTTGACGGCCTCAGATATTCAAATTCAATTGCAGGTTTGATTTGAAGACAGCCAGCCGCCAGTCGCTAATTGCCAGCAGCCTTGATAATTCCAGAACTATATATCATTAATTATCCTTCAAAAAAGATTTTCGCCTCCCTGAGTATATTCACAATGTACTGTAAATCATCTTTAACAATTTCGGAGAACAGGCAGATCTGGATTAAGTTCTGCTTTAATAAATAATCACTTCCATAACTGATTGATATATTTTTTAGGGCCAGAAATTTACCAAATGCTAAAGAATTAATCGACTGTGGCAGCCTGATGGTTATGATTCCGGGGTGTAAAGCATTGCTTTCCAATGAGATTACATTGTAGTTCAAGTCTATAACCTGATTCCTTAACCACAACGATTTTTCTTTAACATCTTTGTACTTAAAACCGATGTCAATTGAATCAATTGCAGCTCCAAGAGCATATAAAGAATTTGAATTCATTGTAAAAGGCATTCCATTCTTCCTTATGTAATGCCAGATATCGAGGTAAAGAGGAATTGTATCTTCAGGAATGTGAAGAAGGGAGTTAAAGAATATCATCGATAATCCGGAATGGGACCCGATAGCCTTGCCACTACTTGCCGAAACCATATAAACGTTTTCCAAATTAAGGGGAATGATTCCAAATGTACTGACACAGTCAAGCAAGATCTTAATATTTAGCCGATTGTATATTTCCATTATTCCGGGAATGTCATTTACAATTCCAGAGGAAGTTTCACAATGAACAGCAAATACCCATTTTATATCCGGATCTATTTTTAGAAGCTGTTCAATGTGACCAATCTCAAACTCCGCGCCCAGTTGGACAATATGCTCAACAAAATTGATCTTTTGACATCTTGCCTGATGAACAATCCGATCGCCAAACTCACCATTGCTTAAAATTAATCCCTTTTCTCCTAACGCATATAAATGTGACAACATCACTTCATTTGCCAGGGTTGCTGATCCGGTAAAAATCTGTACCTCCTTTGCGTTAACAAACCTACACAACGAACGTGATATTTTCTTGTAAATTTCATGAAAATTGCTGCTGCGATGAGATTCAGAAAGTTTGCAAAATTCCTCCAATACTTTATTCTTAACAGTTACAGGACCGGGTAAAGCATTGATAATATTTAATTTATTTTTTAATGTTCTTAGGTAATGCTTTGACTTGAAGAAGAATTCAGGAATCGAATACATTGGCTGGAATTTTACTTCCCCCCCAACCAACGGACCGAATGGGACAAATCCAAGACTCCTATACAATTTCTGTTGGGCCAGGATCCCAGATATCACCACCAAATCATATTTTTTCCTGACGCACTGATCGAACAATTCTTTGAAAAGATACAAGAACACATGGGTGTTGCGGTATTTAGGCTTGATGATCAACAAACGTATTTCACATATTGTACTATTTAGTGGCAGGTAATTGTCCAGGTCGGATAATTTATAATCGAGAGAAAATGGCCTGTTGTCCCTTAAAGCAACCATTCCAACTATCTCATTCAGATAAATACAAATAACATATTGATTTTCAGAGTGAAATTTGTCAATAAGGAATCCATTTGAAGTTTTTCCATGCTGGGGTATTTCTTCCGAAAATGTTTGATGGTTCAACTGACATATTTCGTCAAGTTCCCATTGTTGATCAGCAATTTTTACAGTGAAGGAGTCCATTGTCAAGTGTATTACTCCAAACAAATGTAACATTATTTTAATATAAAAAACGGATACCTGTTGGCATCCGTTTTTCTATTGTAAAACGATAAATGTATCAGGCCAATAATGCCTTAACCTGATTGTAAATATTTTCAGCTGTGAAGCCCAATTGTTTGTCTAGCACATCATAAGGAGCCGAGAAACCAAACGAACTCAATCCCCAAACAGCACCAGCATCGCCAACCAAACCACGCACAGTTATTGGCAAACCAGCTGTTAACCCAAATTTTGGAACATGGTAAGGAAGTACACTCTCCTGATATGCTTTGTCCTGTTGACGGAAAAGTCCTTCTGAAGGGGCAGAAACGACCCGGACACCAAGCCCGTCACGTTCACGCAACAAAATTGCGCCTTCGATCAAGGATGCAACTTCAGAACCTGAAGCCACAAGGATTACTGCTGGGTTCTCACATTCTTCGACAGTATAAGCACCTTTTGCGGCTTGTTTTGCAGCTTCATAGCGACTACCGGTAGCAGGTAAATCTTTGATATTTTGCCTTGACAGGATCAATGCTGTTGGAGTGGATGTATTTTCCATTGCAAGTTGCCAGGCTACAGTGGTCTCCTGCGCATCGGCCGGACGCAATACCAAAACAGAATTTTCGCCATGATGGTTCTTTAACTGCTCCATTAAACGGATTTGAGCCTCATGTTCAACAGGCTGATGGGTTGGACCATCCTCCCCAACACGGAAAGCATCGTGTGTCCAAATGTATTTAACAGGAAGTTCCATCAGCGCAGCCATACGAACGGCTGGTTTCATGTAATCGGAGAAAACAAAGAATGTCCCGCAAGCAGCATGGATGCCTCCGTGAAGGGCAATGCCGTTCATCACACAAGCCATCGTCAGTTCACAAACGCCAGCCTGAAGAAAAGCACCGGTAAAATCACCATTTTTAAATGCTTTGGTATTGTTAAGGAAGCCGTCGGTCTTATCTGAATTGGAAAGATCTGCAGAGGAGACAATCATGTTGCCAACATTTTTTGCAAAAGCAGCCAATACAGTTGCTGAGGCATTTCGGGTAGCAGCACCTGACTTCTGGACGATTTTTGAATAATCAAATTCAGGAGCATCACCTGATAAAAAGGCATCAAGTTTAGCAGCCAGTTCAGGATTTGCAGCAGCCAAGGCATCTTCTTCATCGTTCTTCGAGTTGGCCCAAACCTTTAACTCTTCACGGCGCTTGGCGTACAATTCGGCCACTTCAGGGAAGATCACAAAAGGATTTTGAGGATCGCCACCCAAATTGGCAATTGTTTTTTTGAACGAAGCCCCTGCATGGGTCAATGGTTGTCCGTGTGTTGAGCACTGGCGTTCAAAATTGGCACCATCTTCCTTAACCGAACCTTTGCCCATGATGGTCTTACCAATAATCAATGATGGCCTGCTTTTCTCTGACAAAGCGGTAGCAATTGCACTTCGAATTGCATCTGCATCATTACCAGCGATGGTTTGGACGTTCCAACCCCAAGCCTTGTATTTCATTTCAGTATCTTCAACCGTCACAGCATTTGTCTCTGTAGATAGCTGAATATCATTTGAATCATAAAACATGATCAGGTTGTTCAATCCCAGATAGCCGGCGAGGCGACCTGCACCCTGCGATATCTCTTCCTGAACACCTCCATCAGAGATGAAAGTATAAGTCTTGTGTGCCATCCATTCACCAAATCTGGCCACTAAAAACCGTTCTGCAATTGCAGCACCTACCGCCATTGCATGTCCTTGTCCAAGAGGACCAGAAGTGTTTTCAACTCCACGTTCCGGATCAACTTCTGGATGACCAGGAGTTACAGACCCCCATTGACGGAAGTTTTTAAGGTCTTCCATAGTATAGTTTCCGGCAAGGGCGAGAACAGAATAGAGCATAGGGGACATATGTCCAGGATCAAGGAAAAACCGGTCACGGAACGGCCAAGTCATCTCACTTGGATCATATTTTAAAAATTCCGTAAACAGAATATTCACAAAATCGGCTCCACCCATTGCGCCACCCGGATGCCCGGAATTGGCTTTTTCCACCATTGCAGCTGAGAGAATGCGGATATTGTCAGCCGCTTTGTTGGTTACTGAATTACTCATGCTTTTAAAGATTAATTAACTTTGTTGATTATTTATTATTTTGCTGGCAACGCCCTAACCATAAATACCCCTTCGATTGTCTCCAAACGATCAACGATAGTTCCAGAAATCGTAGTTGCATTTGTATCTATAATGTTGTAGGCGATATCCCCTTTGTTTTTATTCAGCATATTGTCTATGTTGATCCCATCCTGAGCCAGGATTGTGGTAATCTGGCTGATAATATTGGGCACATTCTTGTTTGTAATCAATAATCTTGCCCCACAATTGCGCTCCATCTCAGCTGCGGGGAAATTAACCGAATTACGGATATTCCCATTTTCAAAGAAATTTCGTACCTGTTCAGCAGCCATAACCGCACAATTGACTTCCGACTCATTGGTCGAAGCACCCAAGTGCGGAATTGCGACAACTTTTTCCATTTTGAGAAGCTCCGCATTTGGAAAATCTGTGAAATATGCACCTACTTTGCCTGATTCGATTGCGGCCTTAACATCTACATCCACAACCAATTCACCACGGGCAAAATTTAGGATCTTGACACCATCTTTCATCATCTTAAGCTTTTCAGCATTGATAAATCCTTTTGTTTCATTCATCAACGGAATTTGGAGCGTTATGAAATCAGCTTTTGCCAACATCGATTCGATACTTCTGGCACGAACCACATCATGGTGAAGGTTCCATGCATGTTCAATCAAAATATATGGATCATACCCTATTACATTCATTCCCAACGATTGGGCTGCATTGGCAACCAATACGCCAATAGCACCTAATCCAAAAACTGCCAAAGTTTTGCCTTTGATTTCAGTGCCTCCAAAGTTGGCTTTGCCTTTTTCAACAAGGGCTGGAACTTTATCACCTTCGGCAGTAAGGGTCTTGGCCCATTGAACTCCACCAATCAAATCACGCGATGCAAGTAGCAAGCCTGCAATTACCAGTTCCTTGACACCATTTGCATTTGCCCCTGGTGTATTGAAAACGACAATCCCTTTTTCAGTACATTTTGCAAGAGGAATATTGTTCACACCGGCACCTGCCCTCGCAATGGCTTTAACTGATGAGGGAATCTCCATGTCGTGCATGCTGAAACTTCGAAGTACAATTGCATCGGGATCAGCAATTTCATTGGCAATCTGATAGGCAGATGTAGGAAATACCTGAAGACCTTCCTGGTCTATCTTGTTAAGTGTCTGAATTTTATACATTTTAAACAGATTATGGATTGGATAATATTATTAACGTCAAATATCACAAAAAAGTAACGATTTTTCCCTTACAGGATTGATATTTTAGAAGTTTTATTTCAATTATGTGTAAATGGGATTAATGATTGGAATGGTGGAGTATATTATCATTTCTGATTGCCCTATCAAGATCAATGATCTGAGGGATTAATAATTGACTATTGTTGTTTTCAATGATGTAACCGACAAGTTCAATTTTTTGACTATCGGTCAATTGATTTTTGATACGATCCCTGACCATCTCTTCACTTATGTTGTCGCGTTTGATCACACGTTCGATTCTGACATTTTCATCCGCCAAAATAAGAATAATTAAATCAAAATCTTTGGTATATCCACTTTCAAGTAGAATTGCCGCTTCATAAAGAACATATGGTTCATTTATGTATTCATGAGTCCAATTAATAAAACACTGTCTTACAGATGGATGAATTATTTTATTCACTTTATCAAGTAATACCGGGTCATTGAAGACCAAACTTGCCAACTTTTTCCTGTCAAGGCTACCGTCTGACAAATAAATACCCGCACCAAAAAGACCGATAAATTGATCCCTGATTGTTAAATCATTGTTTTGCAGATATCTGGCTTCATCGTCAGCATGGAAAACCGGCACACCGAGTAAATGGAAAATTTCGCAAACCGTTGACTTTCCACTACCAATCCCACCTGTAATGCCGACTTTTTTCATTAACCAAATTATTTACGCTCAATAATGTATTCCACCTCTTTGGGAAAATAGTCAACAGTTAGTACAGTTTCAGGTACTTTATCAAGTTTAACCGCCAATTTTGAGTTGACAATTGAATGTGACAAATAGTCGGTCATTGCCCGGAAACTACTATTGTTCAATTTGTTATATTGACTTAAACCCACCCTGCAAGTAACTTTGATTTTTGATGGAAAGGTCTTTATCAGCAATGAGTCCGGCTGATTAAGGATCACAAGGGGCAGTTCGAATTTTGCTTCTGTGAATTGTTCTACCCCTATCTGCACCTTTATCTCATTGACTTCAGACCTAAGTTCCGGTAAAAAGACAAGTTCGGCCTTCTTCTCAACATCATGAGACAGTTTTTTAAATACGATAGGTTTTGTGTAAATATATTTTAAAGTATCCAAAATGAATTCTGGTCCCCTGACCAGTACCAGTTCAGGAATTGCAACAGGAGGTTTCTGCAAAATAAATTCCTTGTCAAAATCAAGGCTTACAACAGGATGGACTTTAACCAATTTTTCGACCACATTGCTGACATAAAAATTGATTGTGTCGGGCCTTATGTTGATGATCTCAATCTCACTGCTAATCTGTTTGGCGAATTCTTCTTTGTGCCCATTGGTCGAAATAGTGAATTTCGACATGTATCTACTTTCTAAATTATTATTGGTTAGTTCATTAACATCAAGAAAGATAGGCGAGAAAGCAAGGCTTAATTTGTGCTGCAATAAAGTATAGCCAAAAGCATCAACAGTAATTTCGAATTTATCTGGCAATTTACCAATAAGGTCCTTATCTTTAGGAATATTGATGTACCTTACGGGAACGGAAATATGGTCGGTATAATGTTTTTCGAGCGCATTGAGGAACCACAAGAACGACGCTAACCCAAGGCAAACCAAAAAGACAAACGCTTTTCCATTTGCAAAGGAACCAAATTCTGATTTGAAGTATTCAACGATACGATTAAACATGACGGTACTTCATTTAGGTCAAATAGAAAGGCCGGTTGCCCAGCCTTCCGAAACTCATTATAAACCGTTTAAAGACAATTACTTAGCAACTGGTGCATCAGACATATCTTTCAGCACTACACTTTTGTCAACTTTAAGTTTTACATTCTGGGCAACTTCGAGAATGATAACATTATTGTCTTTGATTTCATCGATTTTACCATAGATTCCGCCAGTAGTGACTACTTTATCCCCTTTTTGAAGGGCAGACCTGAATTTGGTCAATTCTTTCTGCTTTTTCATTTGTGGCCTGATCATAAAAAAATAAAAGACAACAATCATGGCGCCCATCATGATCAACATGGAGGTCGGACTAGAACCTCCTGGTGCCGCCTGGGCAATAATAAATAAAATAGAACTCATTTTTAATTATTTAAAAGGTTATTAAACTGTTTATTGTCAATGTAGGCGCCCACCTGAATTTCCAAACTTTTACCATTGGAAGTTTCGATTCTTGCCTCCTTCAATTGATTGCCCCATTCGCCCGAAGTATTAAAAATGACCGTGACAAAAGAAGAATCGCCTGGTAATACTTCGTTTTCGGAAAACTTAACTTCTATACATCCACAAGATGGTTCTGCCTTTAATATTTTAACTGGAGACCCACCCTTATTGCGGAATTTAAACGAATAGGCAACAACCTCTCCATCTTTTAACGTACCAAAATTATGAATTTCCTTCTCAAAAGCAATCTCACCCGGAATCTTTTTCACACTCATTAAAGCAGGGCTATTTACTTTTTGAACAGGATTTTGGTTTCCACATGAAGAAATAAAATTAAGTAAAAATATGAATATCAATATATTGTAAAATATTGTCCTCATCCTTCAACCAATCCGCGTCCCGCTTTTACGATCCTACCTTTCTCACGAAAATCTCTGGTAATCCGGTCAAGTATCCCGTTAATAAATGTACTGCTCCTGTTTGTACTGTAATATTTCGCCAATTCGATGTATTCGTTCAAGGTCACTTTGATCGGAATCGAAGGAAATTCCATCAACTCAGTCAGGGCAAGTTCCATGATCAGGATATCCATGATGGCAACCCGATCAACGTCCCAATTCTTGGTATAGTTCTCAATGACTCTTCGGTTTTCATGGTTGTTAAGAATTGCCTTTCTGAACAATTTGGTCGTAAATTCCTGATCTTCTTCATCTTTATAAAGCGACATCAGGTATTCGTTCTGATCTTCCTCGTTTTTAAACTTTTTAATCGTTTTAATCACCATCGAAATCGCAAAGTCAAGGTCGTCATTCCAGTAGATGCTTTGTTCTTCCAGTTCATTGAGCATCAAATCACTGTTGACGAGGATTTCGCTAAAAAAATCCTCACAAAACCTACGGTCATTTTTAAAATCATCAGTTTCGGAGTTGATATAGCTGATGTACAGATCGGAATCGATCATGGCGGCATGAATTCCTTTGATTAGGTCGGGATAATGTGACCAGTTCAGTTTATTCTTTGACAAGTAACTGTTAAGGCTCTTATCAACGCCTAACCGTTTGATCAACCGGTTATTTACAAACCGAAGGTTAGGGTTAAGGTCGTCTTTTGTAGGAAGATTTTTCAATCTTCTTGATTCGATCCGATCCTTTGAAAAATCTTTTAATTCATTAAGAAGGGAAAACAAAAGATGGTACAAATCGTACGTTTTACGGATGCTGAAATGGAGTTCCGACTCAGACTGAGTCATTGTTTTGGATGGGGAAGATACATGCGCATAAAATATTTGCAGAACCTTGGTGCGGATAATCCTTCGACTGATCATGTTTTACAGAACTGGTTGCTATTAAAATATAGTGGCAAAAGTACAACAAAAATCTGATTTTATTAAATCTCCGGATTGGAATTTTCTTCTGTTTCCGTGTTTTCCACTTCCAATTCCTGATCTTCCATTTCTTCCGTTTCATCAGTCATGTCATCATTTTCAACTTCAACTATTGGAGCTGATTTGCGATACAACCATGCAAGAACAAATCCGGAGAGACCGCCCCATAAATGCGATTCCCATGAAATTTCCGGTTTCAAGGGGAAAATTCCCCAAAACATACTGCCATACAATAAAATGACAATCAATGAAATAGTTAATAATCTGATATTATGGCTGATAACACCACTTAAAAACAAGAATGCCGCAAGACCATAAATGACACCACTTGCGCCGATATGCAAGGCCTCCCGCCCACCAATCCAGACGAAAATACCAGAGAAAAGGTACGTTAAGATAAAAATCGCATATGCGGATTTCCGATAAAAGAAGAACAACGAAAAATTCAGGACCAAAAATGGCAATGAATTCGCAGTAAGATGTTCAATATTACTATGTATCAGAGGAGAAAAAATAATTCCGCGTAAACCTATCAGTTCACGCGGAAGAATTCCAAAAATCGAAAGATCGAAACCAAATTCAATTTCAAAAAGTTTAACCAACCATAAAACGACTACCAATATTGTGGAAACGAAAACCGAATGTCCTAATATCCGCTTGTCTATCTGGAATTGTTCTTCTGAATAAGTCCCGGGATGATACCGCGAAAGCAAACTTCGACCGGACATTGGTACTATTTTAATTATGAATTGGCAACCGACTTATATACAATATTTTGAGTATCAATGGCGATCATCAACTCTTCGTTGGTTGGGACTACTATAACCTTCACCCTCGAATCCTTTTTACTGATCACTTGTTCCTTGCTCCTTAATCCTGTATTAAGCTGTTGATCAATATCAATTCCCAGGAATTCAAGATCCTCGCATACTCCAAAGCGAGTAATATCAGAATTTTCTCCTACTCCTCCTGTGAAAACCAGAATATCAACTCCACCCATAGCTGCCGCATAAGCTCCAATGTATTTCTTTATTCTGTAATTTAACATTTTTATTGCAAGCTGACACCGTTCATCACCATTCGCAGCAGCTGTAGTAATTTCCCGCATATCAAATGAGATACCTGTAATACCCAACAATCCACTATGTTTATTGAAAAGGATAGATGTCGATTTTGTACCGATGCGTTCTTTATCCATGATGTAAGTAACTGCACCCATATCAATATCCCCTGAACGGGTTCCCATGATCAACCCTTCAACAGGGGTAAAACCCATTGAAGTATCGATCGATTCGCCATATTTTACGGCACAGGCCGATGCACCATTCCCCAAATGGCAGGTAATCACCTTGACTGTTTTGGGATCTACTTCCAAAATTTCACAAGCCCTGTTTGATACATAACGATGACTTGTACCATGAAATCCGTACCGTCTGATCCCATATTTTTTATAAAGGGCATATGGAATGGCATACATAAACGCATGTTGGGGCATTGTATGGTGAAATGCAGTATCAAAAACCGCAACCTGCGGAATTTCAGGTATCAATGACTTGATCGCATAAATCCCCTTTAAGTTGGGTGGATTATGTAAAGGTGCAAGCTCGTTGTATTTTTCAAGTGCTGCAATTGTTTCATCAGAAAGCAGAACACTCTCACTGAATTCCTCTCCGCCATGAACAACGCGATGCCCCACTGCATTGATATCCTGAAGCGTGGCGACACAACCATGTTTGACACTTGAAAGAACGCCAAGTATGTATTCTATCCCAATTTTGTGATCGAGAATTTCCCCTTCAAAAAGGACCTTTTGTCCAGATTCCTTTTCATGTTTAAGAAAAGATCCCTTCATTCCAATTTTTTCAACGATTCCTTTAGCGAGGACGCGGTTGTCTGCCAAAGAATAAAACTGATACTTTATCGATGAACTTCCGCAGTTGATAACCAATATTTTCATTTTTGAGTTTTTTGCAGTGTTTAAATTCTCTCGTTGTTTAGGGGACCGGTACCGACAATTTTCCCGTTCAGGTCGTACTTATAAAAACCACCGCAGGTATGCACACCAAACCGTTTGGCCCTGTTCAATTTTTTAATAACCGGAGAGGCCATATACCTTGGATCACCGAATTCTGAATAAAGGTTCTCCATCCAACGGTTAATTTTGTCGATCCCCAAAATATCGGCCAATTCAAAAGGACCAAAACGCATCCCAAAACCAACTTTCCAAACCGAGTCGATGTCAACCATGGACGCGACCCCTTCAAGGAGTACTTCACAAGCTTCATTTAGAAGGGCGGTGTACAATCGTATTGAGATCAGACCCGCTGATTCTTCAACAGGTATAGCCTGCCGATTGACCATTTTTACAAATTTCAAAACCCTGTCGTAAACTTCATCGGATGTATATAATCCTTTTACAACCTCACAAACACGTGCTTCAGGTGACTGTACAAAGAAATGCAGGCTCACGCAGCGGTCACGATATTTCAGTTCAGAAGAGAGTTCTGTAATAATGATCGTGGTTGAATTTGTCGCAATAATACAATCAGGACTTACAACTTCTTCGACTTTCCTAAAAACTTCCTTTCGTTCCGTAATTTTCCGTTCACTTGATTCTGCCCTGATGGCTTCGATCACAAAGTCACAATCCTTGAGAACACTATATTCGACACTTCCCCTTATCCTTGAAAGGATCAACTTTTTCTCACTTTGGGTCATGCCCCAGTTCTCAATGCGGCGTTCAAGGACAATGTCCAATCTCTTATAGGCATTTTGTATCCTGTCCTCCGACAATTCGACAAATACCACTTCAATCCCATTGGCACTGGCAATCCGTGCAATATTCTGCCCGTCTTTACCGCAACCTATGACACCAATTTTTGAAAATAGTGTCTTTTGCTGTTGTTTCTTACTTAAACCGAAATCCTCGATGGGTTCAATAATCAGGTCTTCCATTTCTGTATATTTTTAATCTATGTCAATTTATTTTGAACGCCACTGACGGCTGGCAACTGGCTACCGGCGGCTGGTGACTTCAAGTTGTCGTTCTCCATTCTCCTTTTCTCCAAGCCCCATGCCCCAAGTCCCATGCCCCACGCCTCGAGCCCCATGCCCTTTCTCCAATTACCCCGCTTGGTTTGAAGTAATCGCCACCATGTTTACAATGTCGCTAACGGAACAACCCCTCGATAAATCGTTTATCGGGGCTGCCATTCCCTGAAGGATAGGACCGATCGCTTCGGCTCCTGCTAGCCGTTGTACCAGTTTATAACCAATATTCGCAGATTCAAGTCCAGGGAAAACAAGCACGTTTGCTCTACCGGCAACCTTGCTTCCCGGGGACTTAAGTTGACCAACTGCCTCTACCAGTGCTGCATCAAGCTGCATTTCGCCATCAATCAACAGGGTTGGATCCATCTCCCTCGCAATTTGGGTCGCATTCACAACTTTATTTACAAGCGGATGTTTGGCACTCCCTTTTGTTGAAAAGGAAAGCATCGCGATCCTTGGTTCAATGCCTGCAATTGCTTTGGCTGTCTTTGCTGTGGTTACAGCAATCTCTGCCAATTGCCTTTCGTCAGGGTCGGGCATAACTGCACAGTCGGCAAAAACGAGAACGCCATTATCACCAACAGATTTATCTTTAAATAGCATAAAAAACACCCCTGAAACGACACTTACACCAGGAAGGGTCTTTACATATTGCAAAGCTGGTCTAAGAACATCACCTGTAGCATTGATAGCGCCTGCAATTTCACCATCGGCATCACCAGCCTTGATCATCATCGGGCCAAAAACCAATGGGTCATTTAACGAGGCTAGTGCCTCCTGGATGGTCAAACCTTTGCTTTTTCTGATTTCGACCATCATCTCTGCATATTGTTGTCTTTTCTCATCAGTAGCCGGATCAATGATTTCAGCTCCCGATACATTTATCCCTTCCTTAAAAGTAATCTCTTCGATCGTTTCTGGATTTCCAAGCAGGATAACCCTGGCCAGCTTTTCATTAATGATAATTTCGGCTGCTTTTAATGTTCTTAATTCGGTCCCTTCTGCAAGTACAATTCTGTTTTGCAATTGACGAGCCCTGACTTTTATTTGATCAAGTAATTCCATATGATGGTTATTTTAACTTTTGAACTAGTCTATCAAAAAGTACGCGAATTTAAAGATTATTGAAAGAGTAAGCACATAAAACCCATATAATTTATCACAAAATTCAAATCGCCTCTGCAACCACAAAGGTACTGCCCCCGATGAAAATCAGGTCTTCGGGTAACGAATTTTGCTTTGCTTTGGCAATCGCATCTTTTACAGAATGATAGGCACTGCCATGAAGTTTAAAATGAGCTGCCAATTTCATCAGTTTCGTTTCGTCAAGCGCACGTGGAATAGAAGCTTTTGTAAAGTAATAGATTGCATCACGCGGCAAAATGGCAAGTACTCCCATGATGTCTTTATCGTTGACCATCCCGATCACAAAATGGAGGGTTTTGTGTGGAACCAGTTTGATCTGTGCAACTACTTCACGTATTCCAGCTACATTATGCCCAGTATCGCATATGATACGAGGGTTTGCACCTAATACCTGCCATCGCCCGGCTAATCCGGTATTCTCAACTACTTTTTCCAATCCGGAGCGAATCGCATGCTCTGGAATATTCCATCCTTTGCGTTTTAATCCATCAACTGCTGCCAAAACAGTGCAAATATTTTTAGATTGATACTTTCCCAAAAGGTCCAACCTTATATTTTGATAAACCATTTCCATACCCTTTCGAATGTTAAATATTTGACCCCCATCGATAGATTGAAGAGGATGTCCCGTATCAAACAATAGATCGGCAAAAACCAATTCTGCTCCCTGTTCTTTAGCAATACCATTGAATATCAAACTTGTCTGAGGATGGGATTCGCCAATCACAACTGGGATACCAGATTTAATAATACCTGCTTTTTCTAAAGCAATACGCCCCAATGTATCACCAAGCAAAGCTGTATGATCATAACTAATGTTTGTAATCACAGATAATTCAGGCTGGATAATGTTCGTAGAATCGAGACGGCCACCCAGACCAACTTCGACAACCGCAATGTCAACTCGATTTTTCGCAAAATAATCAAAGGCCATCAAGACTGTCAACTCAAAAAATGAGGGTTCAATTTTGGATTTTTTATTCAACTGTAGAAATTCTTTAACAAATTCAACGACAAATTCTTTGTCCACCATTTTCCCATCAATCCTTATCCGCTCCCTGAAATCCTTAAGATGGGGTGATGTATAAAGTCCGGTTTTATAACCTGATTCCATCAATACACTTGCAAGCATATGTGATACAGAACCTTTGCCATTCGTTCCTGCAACATGTACCGACTTAAAATGGTTGTGGGGATGATCAAACAGTTCATCAAGAGCTATAGTATTGTCGAGGTTGTCCTTATAGGCAGGTGGCCCCAATCTCTGGTAATAAGGAAGGTGGTTGTATAAATATTGGATGGCTTCTTCGTAGTTTTGCATGAAATCTCCGTTAAGGGTTGAAATGGAAACAAAGATGATAAATTTCTAAGGTCATTCACATAAAAAGGTCAATATTATCTTAATTTTATAGTATTAAAAAAAACTCATAACCAATGTCAAAATCAAAAGTTTTTGTTATTGATACAAATGTCATTCTCCATGACCATGAATGCATCTACCATTTCAACGATAACGACGTTGTACTTCCGATTACGGTCCTGGAAGAATTGGACAGGTTCAAAAGGGGAAATGACCAGATTAATTTCCAGGCGAGGCAATTTGTAAGGATTCTTGATGAAATCGTTGGTAATGACCTTTTTAATGGAGGTATCCCTTTGGGGCCGGACAAGGGCAAATTGACCATTGAAACCGGAAAACCATTTTCAGATAAACTGAAGGAATCCTTTCGTGAAGACATTCCTGATCACCGGATATTGGCCATCACCGAATATTTAAGGGAAAAATACAATGACCGCAAAGTTGTTTTGGTAACAAAAGATGTCAATCTTCGGATGAAGGCAAAATCCCTATTTATCGAATCGGAAGATTACAAGAATGACAAAGTAAGGGATATCAGTGTATTGCATCAGGGGATCAGAGAGGATAAAGACTATAACAATCAGTTAATTAGTCAGTTATATGAAAATAATTTCCTTACTCTTGAAGAAGCAGCAATTGAAAAGCCACCTTTTGCAAACGAATTTTTTATTCTGAAAAATGCCCAGTCAAGTGTTTTGGCCCATTTTTCACCATTCCGTCAACGGTTTGAAAGGGTTGACAAAAAAGTGGCATATGGGATTAAACCACGTAATGCAGAACAAACTTTTTCCATTTATGCCCTACTTGATCCTGAAATTAAGTTGGTCAGCCTGACGGGCAAAGCAGGGACCGGGAAAACATTGCTTGCCCTTGCAGCGGCGATCGCGCAACATAACCTATACGAAAATATCTTGTTGGCCCGACCTATTGTTGCCCTTAGCAATAGGGATATTGGTTTCTTACCAGGCGATGCAGAAGAGAAAGTCTCACCTTATATGCAACCGTTATTTGATAACCTGGCAGTGATCAAGCGTTGTTTCAGTCCTATGAGTTCAGAATATAAATTGATTGAAGATCTTAAAAAAGATGAACGATTGGTAATCAGTCCATTGGCATTTATCAGGGGGCGCAGTCTTTCTAACTGCTATTTTATCATCGATGAAGCACAGAATCTCACACCACATGAGGTAAAGACCATCATTACCAGGGCAGGAGAAGGGACAAAAATGATCTTTACCGGTGATATCCAACAAATCGACTCTCCTTACCTTGATATGCAATCGAATGGTCTGGCTTACCTGACTGACCGGATGAAGGGACAGGACCTATTTGCACATGTTAACCTTGTGAAAGGAGAAAGAAGTTACCTTGCGGAGCTGGCCAGTAATTTGTTGTAGTATGTTGAAATATGTTGAAATATGTTGAAATATGTTGAAATATGTTGAAATATGTTGAAATATGTTGAAATAAAAAAAATCGAAATTTATTGAAATACAATTAATTGAATTTTAATACAATAATAAAAACAACATGTTAAGAGTAAACGAGTATTTTGGGGGGAGTGTAAAATCGATTGCAGTTGAAAATGAAGAAGGAACAGCAACCGTTGGTGTTATGGAAGCCGGTGAGTATGAGTTTGGGACGTCAACCATTGAAATAATGACCATTACAGGCGGAATCCTCGAAGTGATTTTACCAGGTCAAACCCAATGGAAAACTTATCAAAAAGGGGATATTTTTGAGGTTGAAAAGGATACCAAGTTCAAGGTAAAAGCCAATAAACCAGTGGCATATCATTGTCTTTATAAATAGCAACAGAGTTTAAGAGGCTGTTCAAAATTAGGCCATCGGGACAAATTGGACAACCTTCTTACAAAACCTATCTAAGAATCTACTTTTCAAGAATTTCCTTAAGTTTGTTCAGGCCATCTTCAAAATCTTTCGCCATCAATTTTTCCATATCCATGGTCAACAACATCAGGTTCAATGGATATTTCATTTTGCCTGAGAAACCCCATTTTACTTTTGTTGTGGTCCTGTTTACAGTCGAAGTTTCAAACCATGCTTTAGATGTGGAAGCAAAAGGCTTTATAAACCGAAGTTCAAAATCAATCCGGTATAAATCCTGAATTTTCTTAATCTCCTGCTCCCCTTTGCCAACATCTTTCATTTTACTCTCCCAAGTCGAAACCGCACCGACAGTCCCGTCAGTACCCAGTAATCCTTTAATCATTTCCGGATCTTTCCTGGACCAAACACTGAAATTATCCTGGTTCCTCAAAAGCAATATGTAATTGAAAACATCCGGTTTGGTTTGATTGATAACAATTTCGCGAACAAGGCCATAATTCTTTTTGGTAAACAAAGCAACAATCAACAAAATGCCGATAATACATAGAAGGCCGATTATCAAGCCAAAGATATAAAACTTCATAATTACAATATTAATAGGTTATACCTTGTTAAACGAAAATAGAATAAAAAAGTTTTGTTATTGATTCGTTATTTTGAACTCAGCCTTACAATACCGTATTCCTAAAGCGTCGTACCGTTTAACTTGTTCAAGCAACCGTTTCCTGAACCACGCATAATCTTTGCCCACTTTGGGGGACCAAACGACTTCAGCCAATGCCGCAGCTCGGGGAAATACCATATATTCTACATATTCAGGTGTTTTCATATATTGGGTCCAGACATTTGCCTGTGCTCCAATGATGTATTTTGCTTCCTGTGAAGACAAATCAGAAGGAACAGGTTCATAATTGTAAACCTGCTCAAGGGTCAATAGTCCGCCTACAGCCAATGGTTCAGTTTTGGGATCAGACTGATATTGATCGAAATTGCAAATTCTAGCTGGCGACATTACAGTCAGGAGTTTTCTCCCAACTGAATTAATGGCGGTCGATTCATTTCGCCACGACATTACGACCCCTTTTGAAAGGAGTGTATCTTTGGCTATCTCATCCCATCCAACAAGTTCCTTACCGAGGGAGTCAAGCACGGAGCCCATCCTGCGTACAAAGTAATTGTGCAAATCATGAGTTGTGCCCAAACTGTCGGTTTTCATCTTCAACTGGCAGGCTGAACATTGTTCCCACCGCGTTTCGGAGCAATCCGCACCTCCAATATGAAAGTATCTTCCAGGAAAAAGTGTTGACATTTCTGTGAGCACATCCCTAAGAAATGTATAAGTATTCTCTTTGCCCGGACAAAAAACGTCATTAAAAGTTCCCCATCGTGTAGCGACTTCGTAGGGCACACCAAGACAACCCAACTCCGGATAAGCCGCGAGTGCAGCCAATGCATGACCTGGCATCCCGATTCCAGGAACAATTGTAATGTAACGGTCAGCTGCGTAAGAGACAATCTCACGAATATCGTTTCTTGTATAATATCCACCACTTTGGATTGTATCATAACCCACCGGATGATTACCATGACCCATTAATGTCTTTTTCCGGACAGATCCAACTTCGGTTAGCTTAGGATATTTATTGATCTCAATCCTCCACCCCTGATCATCGGAAAGCTGCCATTGAAAGGTATTAAATTTATGCATGGCCATATAGTCTATATATTTCATTATAAACTCTTTAGGCATATAATGACGACTAACGTCAAGGTGAAGCCCACGCCATGAAAAGCGGGGGGTATCTTTAATTTCAATGGCCGGAAGGACAATCCCTGACAATTGTTTCGGAGTTGGCGGCATTAATTGAAGCAGGGTTTGAATACCGTAGAAAAGGCCGTTGGGAGCAGCAGCTTCGATCACAACACCTCTTTTGCTAACGACCAGATGGTAATCTTCCTTACCCATTTTAAGGTTTTCGTCCAATTTAATGAATATTGATTCATCTTCCTGATTATCAGAAACTGTTACAGGAATACTGATTCCATAGTATTTTTCAGTATGATTGTTTATGAAAGCTCCGATCTGCCGAAGTTGATCGGAATTGTTACTAATCATTATTTTAGTGGCGGGGGTAACTATAAAAATACCCTTTTGTTCGGCTACATGTGCAGGTAAAGGGATAAGCCGGACAACAGGCCGGGGCGGAGGTTCTTTGCAGGAAAACAAAAGAAAGACTGTGACTAAAATAAGAGGTATTTGGAAAAACTTCATTTTCTGGTTGATTTGTTTTGTCAAGGGTGCAAAAATACAAAATTAATAGTTGACTGGCTCATTTGGTCGATGATCTGGTTTAACCTGATTGAAAATCAATTTATTGGATTTGCCAATAAAGAGGATCATTGCATTAACGACAAATGCCATTATAATCAAACTGTTACCTATCCGATTGTTCCAGTTTAGTGCGATTATCTTCCCAGTTAAGGCAATTGCCCCGCCAGCTACCATAGCGGTTCCACTTCGGATTTTACTTGCTTTGTAATTGAAAAGTCCGGCGATCGTGGGAACAATAAACGATCCAGAGAAAATTGTCAGGGCAATCAGCAAAGACTGGATAATGGACTGCACTCCTAAAGAGAGTAAAATACTTAACAACCCAATGATCAACATGATGATTTTTGTATTCCGACGTGAATTTTTTTGTACTAATCCCTTTGAAATAGGGTCACTGATAATCGTCGAAGAGGTCATCAAAGCCGTGGAACCTGATGACATGACTGCCGAAAGGAGTGCGGCAATCAACAAACCGACTCCCCAATCTGGCAAGGCAGATTGCATGACTTGTATCAGTACTGAACCTTTTTGTTGATGCAATTCTGGAAATTTATAGGCTGAAAAAACACCAAGAAATGTGATGCACAACGAAAATGGGATCAAAACAATGGCACTGATCACGACGCTTTTTCGTGCAATTTGCTCATCCTTAGCACAAAAAATACGTGAATAAATATCCGGACCAACAATAAAAGTGCTCGAATAGGTCAAAATCAACACGATCAGGTCGAAAGGATGGAACCCTTCATTGAATGGGAAATTCAGGGTAGTCATTTTTAATGGGGAAACCGGCTCAATAAAAAGGATGTATAAAGCGGTTATAAGAATTCCGAATATGATAATCACAGACTGGTAAAGGTCGGTTTTCAATACCGATATCTGACCTCCAATAATCGTATAAAAAATAAAAACCGCCCCTGCTCCCCAGACGCCTAACGAATAATCCAATCCGGTAAAGCCTGTCATAATTTTGGCAGCACCGATGATTTGGGCTGCAATGATTCCGATCCATGCAAATGAAATGATAAATGAGGAGATCATTTTGGCTTCAGATCCGTAAAAATCGCCAATCATTTGTGGCAGAGTATATTTCCCTTTGTATCTTATCTTCATTGAAACTGGGACGAGGAGGAACAATCCCGCCGATGCACTTAACAACAACCAGGATGCTGCCCATCCCTGGGTCAGTGTAAGATCTGCGGTACCTAGGATGGCCGAACTTCCCAGAATGGTAGCCAATAACGAACCTGTAATCTGCCAAAGATTCCCACGCTTTCCGGCCAAATAATAATCGCTATCAGACTTGATTTTATTGGAGGAGATGATCCCGATCAGGATCATCAATATAAAATAGAGAAAAATAATTAAATACTTGACCATTAGTTGAATGTTCAAGTTTGCGCTTCAAATATTGGTTCTGATTCCTTTACTGGAACAGGTTCTTTTCTGAACGGTGGGAAGAAAACCCAATATACACCGCCTAAAGAAAGGATCGAGGAAATAAGGAAGCTCATTAAACTGAGAGCGATGCACAATTCATTGTTTAAGAGCAAAACCTTTGCGCTGAGCAGAAAAACTATTTCGCGTGCCCCAAACCCACCGATTGTGATTGGAACTGCAGTAGCAATAGCTGAAACAAAAAAGAGAAAAAGGTAGTCGAACAGGTCAGTTGTCTGGTGAAAAGAGAATAGGATGAATAAGGCAGCAATAAATTGCATCATTTGCAATGCCATCGACCACCAGAATAACCCTGCATGAATATTCAGGAAACTTTTAAAAAAATATTTTAATACGAAAATATATAAACCGTAAATCAGAGGTGCTGCAAGCCATGCTGCTTTGCCGTACACAATGTGAAGTCCTGATAAATAATACAATACGACAGTGATCATCCCTATCGCCACCAAACCAGCAATCCGGTTGACAAGCATTGTACCAATATTCTTTTTGACACCATTTTTACGGTATTTGTTTACAAGATAAACCTTCATTCCATCGCCACCTATGCCTCCTGGCAGGAACAGATTGTAGAACATTCCTAGCCAGAATAGTTTGATATTCAACTGTTGGGAAAGATTGGCTCCTGTATTGCGGAAAGAGAGGTTTTGCCTGAAAGCAGAAAGTAAAAAGAAAAGCCCAAAGAAAATAAATGCCCCAATCAGGTAATAAAAATTGGATGTAGAATAGAATTTCAAAACCTCCGTGAATGAAATTTGCGACATGACCCACCAGATGGCTGCCACCGATACGCCAAGTTTCAGCAGGTTGATGCCAAATTTCTTAATTTTTTTTTTCATGTGCGAACCACCTGTTTGAATCAATTATATATTTCAAATAATATCAAGTCTGATTCCAGACTAGTTTTACTTTAGTCGGCAAAAGTATTGATTATTGAAGGATCACAAAAGGTAAAATGGTTAAAAAACAGTTAAAAAAACCATGATTGAAATCCACTAACAAAAGTTAATTGAAAATTCAATCATGGCTATTTAATAAGACCCAAAAGTCCCTCCGACCAATTCAGATGAGACCAGACTATTTCTTGATGATACTGATGTCTTTTAACCTGATGTTCCTGAACTTAACAACAGATCCATGTCCAAGGAATCCGATATGCCCTTTTTTGTTGAGCAAACCGGGGTGTTGTTTGTGGTCCATGGTGGCTGTATTATTTTTGGACGCTTCCTTGATATCGCCATCCATAATCACCTCACCATTAAGTGTAACCGTGATGTGATTTCCTTTGGCGACCACTTCCTCATAATTCCACTGACCTATAGGTTTGAGGAATCCCCTTTTGGCCGGAATTACCCCATAAACAGAACCATGGTATTGGTAAGGTTGCAACTGGGCATAAATAGGGTCTTCATTATCGAGGATTTGAAGTTCCATGCCAACATATGCTGCATCACCAGATAGTGGGGCACGGATACCAAGGCCATTGTTGGCAGCAGGAGTCAACTGAAATTCAAAACGATAGATGAAATCGCTGTATTCGTCTGAGGTATAAAGGTTTCCATGCGACGGGCCATTGTCGATGTGAAGAACAATCTCCCCATTTTCGGCATGATAATCGGTAGTATTTCCTGTCCAACCTTCAAAATTTTTTCCATTGAACAATGGTTTGAAACCATCGGCTGCTTCAGCTTCAGAAACATTATAATTGTCGTTGTTCAATTCCTGGACATAAATGTCACGGAATGCCAAGTCTGTTCCATGTGCCTGTAATTCAATAGCTTCCTTTGAAAAGATAGGTATATTACGGTCCCAGTAATTCTCAAGTACCACATTGTCAACAACCAGTTCGCCATTCAGATGAACAGTTACTTTTTCACCAACCATTTTAATCCTGAATGTATTCCAGTCACCAACAGGATTATCGGCAACTTTCAATGGTTTTGACTGGTTTTTCTGGTTGTTGTAAAGTCCGCCTGAACCCACTTGTGCACCAACATCAACACGAGAAGTGTCCCAGATCTGGACCTGTGGCGAACCTCTCAAATAAATACCGCTGTCACCTTTTTTCGTGATCCTCCAGTCAACAACCATCTCAAAATCACCATATTTCTTAACCGAACAAAGATTATCGCCGTTACCGTTGAATACAATGCACCCATCTTTCACGGCCCAGTTGGTGGCAATTTTTTGATTGGCCTCTTGTTGTTTCAATTCAAGGTCTTTTGGAGCCATTTTTTGCCTTGTAACAGGGTTTCCTACCAACGCCTGCCATCCTGTAAGGTCTTTACCGTTGAACATAGGAACAAGGCCGTCCTCGTATGACATTCCGGCAAGATACTGAAGGATTTTTGCTTTGTCGTATTCGCTTTCACTACCTGAAAGACTTTTGGAGGCTTTTGTCAAAGCATCTCGAACGATCACTCCGGTCATGCCACTTTTTGAATCGGTTGGAAGTGCGATCTCCATCACCGATTGGGCAGCATCCGCCTTCAAATCGTTATTTTCGAGAAAAGAAGCAGTTGTCACAAGGGCAAGGAATGTTTTAATTTGTCCAATTGATCTTATAATCAATGATTTATCCCTATTATTTGCAGCAAGTGGGATCATTTTGCGATATTGCAGCAACTTTTGGTCATCTGGCAGTGCTGAACTTCTGATCTGACGCACAAACCCTTTCAAAGCATTTGACTGTTTTTCGCCCGTCGAAGTTTTGCAAATTTCGTACAATGCAGCCGATGCGGTATAGTCTTTCCAATTGATCAAAGCATTAAAAGCAGCTTCTTTTTCAACTGTATTGGCAGAATTTGTAAAACCTGTTACTGCTTTGAGTGCCTTTGCACCACCTATCCTCGGTAGGATTTCAAGGATACGTTCTTTTTTGGGTGCACTGCCCAATTTTGCCAGGATAGGCAATGAGCGTTTGTCGGCATCTTTGATTTCTGAAGTGGCATTTACAATACCGTCCTGAATATTGGCAACTTTTTCCTTATCATCCGTTGAGAAAAGAAGTTCAAGCATTTGATCTACAACTGTCTGTGAACCAATATTTTTCATTGCAGCATAAGCGGCTGACTTAATCGCTGCATCTGAACTTGTTGTATAGCTTTTCACCTGATCAAAGAAACGGGCACCAGATTTGGCTCCGATAATCCCAATGATTTCACTTTTTGAAGTGGCCGGTGCGGTGGCAAGCAAAGCCACAAACGGATCAAGTCCTTTCTCATCAACAAGCGACAACAATGCTTTTGCTGCTAATCCAGGATATGTTCCTTTCTTAAAAAGCGCAGTAAGATCGGCAACCGCAGCTTTACCTTTCAGTTTGGCATACGATGCAATAGCTGCTTCACCAACTATCGGATTTTTATCGGCAAGTTGTGATTTGATAAAGTCGGAAACCGAAAGGTCTCCTTTTTTGCCAAGCATTGTTATGATTTCAGCTTTTTGTTCCGGTTGGGCTTTCTTTGCTTTGGCAACCCAAAGTTTTGTCGAAGCTTTAGCACTCTTGCCAACAAGGTTCAAAACAGCAAACCGATAAGGTTTATCGGTATTGTCGAACGCTTTGAGAAGTTTGGGTTGTGCATCGGCCTCAAAATATTGGTTATAAATTGCCAGTGCGGAAGAGTTCGTGTGCAATTGCGCCGGTGTGAGACAGATGTTCAGGATGTCGTTGCAGGCGTCGCCGCACAACTTAAGGCTCCCTTTTTCACCCAACCGTTGAGTATAAGTTACAAATGCCTGCGCTGCATTTGTTGGTTCATAAACAAACCCTGCTTTTACAGCAGCATCCAAAAGAGGCTGATACGATTCCTCAGCTGCTATGTTTGCAAGTGCTGCCAAAGTAACTTTTTTCAGGCTGGCATTGTCAGTAGCAAGATTTTTTAGGATTTCTTTGTTTGCGGATGAAACCTTAAGTTCCCCAAGGGCTTTTGTAATGGCAATCTGGGAAACGTTTTTGGCTCCAGGCAAAGCTTTGGCAAGCTCAACTTTGGCAAGTTCGTTGTTGATAAAGGAGAGGGTAAAAACTGCTGGTTCAGCCAAATGGTTCTGAGTGAGGTAGGGCGCTACCGCTTTAACCGCCACATCTTTTCCAACTAATTGCAATTGCCTCATAAAAAAGCTCTTAACTTCGATATCAGTTGCCTTTTCCAATGCATTGACAAAGCACCTTTCAGCAAATACCCTTTTATCTTCCCTACCCGGCTGGGAAGCGTAACGTGTCAGGCCATTTAAAGCATAGGCAATGGCCGTGTTGTCACCTTTTCCTGACGGAACCATACGCTCAGCAATTTTCTGAAATCCTAAATCACCAAACGAAATCAGCTCCTCCATTAATTTATCACGCTGATTCAATTTGTTTGCCGGCATCTGTGCCAGAAAATCGGCTATTTTCGTATCGATTGTACGGGTGTCCTGAGCCTGTAAGATTGGGGCGATCATCAACAAGACAATCACAACCAAAAGAGAATTGAATATCTTCTTCATATTTAACTTTTTTGAATATTAGATAAATGTCCAGGCTGCACGCATGGGTTGATGAATAAGCCTGTTTGCAGCTTCATCGTTGATAAACTGCTGTTTATCAGGGTCAAAATTCAAGGTGCGACCCAATCTGACTGCTAGTATCCCCAGGTTTACCAATGTACAGGAACGGTATCCGTTCATCTCGTTAAGCGCAAATTTCTGGCGTGTCCTTACGGATTCTGAAAAAGTCGTGATCCGTGGTTCCGGATCAGGAAGGGTTTCGATAAACTTGTTCAGATTCGGGATATCCGACTCGAATCCCTTAAAGATCTTACCATGGGGCCCTTCAATATAAGCCGCATTCACATCTTTGTTTTCACCGTCGAGGATAATCTTGCAACCGTCGGCATAGGTGTATTCGACCCTGCGCCAGGTGCCAACAGCATCTTCGTGTTGCTGAGGTGCATCCACCTCTATCTTCACAGGGCTGGTATTGTCTTTACCCAATAGATATTGTACAGGATCGAGGTAATGTTGGCCCATATCGCCAAGTCCGCCTCCATCATAATCCCAATATCCACGGAATTTGGAATGGACGCGTTCCACATTATAAGGACGGTACGGTGCAGGTCCCAACCAAAAATCGTAATCCAGCTCATCAGGAACCGGCATTGGTTGAAGATTGGTCTCGCCCCTCCAGTAGAATTTCCAATCGAAACCTGTAATTCCACTAACTGTTACTTTCAATGGCCATCCAAGAATCCCACTTTCAATTACTTTTTTCAATGGCTTGACCTCTGTTCCAAGGCCATAGAAATTATCCTTAAACCTGAACCAGGTGTTCAACCTGAACATTCGGCCATGTTTGTTCACCTCTTCAACAACTTTCATCCCCTCCCCTATTGTGCGCGTCATCGGTTTTTCGCACCAGATGTCTTTACCTGCCCTTGCTGCTTCGATGGCCATCAAACCATGCCAGTGTGGAGGTGTCGCAATGTGGACAACATCAATATCAGGCTGTAGCAAAAGTTCCCGGTAGTCGTGGTAAGTCTTAACCGAGTTACTAATCAGTGATTGAGCCAATTGCATGTGTTTTTTATCAACATCGCACACGGCAATCACTTTTGTCCCTTCATAAGGGATATGCCCGCGACCCATGCCGCCAGTACCAATAATCGCCTTTGTAAGTTGGTCACTTGGAGCGGTAAAGCCCGGTCCTCCCAATACATGGCGTGGGATAATCATCATCCCCGCAGCCAAAGCTGCCGAAGACTTAAGGAAATCTCTTCGATTTGCCGATTTCTTTTCCATATTGTTTAATTATGATGTGTTAAAAAGTCTATTACAATCAAGCAAAAATAAGGTTTACTGCGATATAGTCCACAAAATTCCGAAAGTATTTTATGGGAAAGGAGATTTTTTGGATGAAATGGGTTTCCAACACCATTTGTTACTGAATGTTTTCTTTCATTGATATTTGATCATGGACAGGATCCTTATAAATTGCTTTCGGAAAGTGCCTTGATTTTGTAAAACAAAATGGTTGGCACTCATTTGATCATGACGATCTACCTTAAGAAGCTGTCATTGCGAATCAAACGTCAGTATATTAAATGGTTAGCAGTTGTATGTGTTTGATGCGGCAATCCCACAATTTGAAGCACAGTCGGGAACAGTGTTTTTGGTACAATGCTTCCTAGGATGGGATTGCTTTGTCGTGCAGAGAATTGCCTTTCAAATTTAGTTCCGTTCCGCACTCCGCGCAATGACAGGTCATGAGATAGAAATTACTGAAATGTTGTTTGTGATCTTCATCCAAAATTTGAAATTTTGTGGCGCAATCCAAAATTTCGGAAGCGTTTCAAAATCCACCTATGATCAATTCCATTCAAGGGATACATTTCAAACTGAGATATTTGGGTTTGGCATTTGCTGTACATCGCGAACTCATGTTACAATTACCAGTTTTATCTTAAATCCAGAAAATGTCGACAAAGCTTATCTGGAAATTGAATAACGATCCGATCACTTTTCCCCAATACAAAACAAATGTTTAGTTCCCCTGATATAGATCCTTCCATTGCTGATGGCAGGTGAGGCGAACATCGTTTCACCAATGTCGTTTTTGGAAACGGCTTCAAATGCAGGTCCAGGTTTGATTACTGTGATAATTCCCTTATCACAAGGCATGTAAAGCAATCCGTTGATCAGGACTCCTGAAGCATATTGTTTGCCAAGGTTTTCCTTCCAAAGGATCTTTCCGGTCGCAGCTTCGATGCAATGCACTATTCCACTGGTCATTGTGCTTAATAAATATTCACCAACTGTAACAGGAGAAGGTACATAATAGGCACCCTCGGTTGAACGCCAGGCAATTTTTGTACTTGAAACATCCCCACTTCCGTCTGGCTTAATTGCCAAAAGGTGGCGTTGTGGCCAGGCACTGCTTACCAATACCAAACCGCTCTTTTCATTGTAAACCGGACTTGAACAAAAATCTTCGGATGGCCCGGCTATTGTCCAATATTTCGACCCATCTTCCGGATTGTATGAGGCAATTTCTTTATTCCCCAAAAATATCATTTGCATCTTCCCGGCCAACTCCCTGAAAATGGGTGTACTAAAACTGTGGGCAGGATTTCCGTGTTTGACTTTCCAAATCGTATGTCCATCAGCTTTACTCAATGCAGCCACAAATGAATCCCCTTGACTGTCGCCATTGATAATCACTTTGTCTTTATAAATCACTGGTGAACAGCTATATCCATGAGGGCTTGAAAAAGTGCCGGGCTTCTTCAACCAGATTTGTTTTCCTGAAAAGTCATAGGCTGCCACGACCACCGAATCACCGTTCAGGAAAGAAACATAAACAGCCGAACCGTCTGTTGCCGGTGTACCAGATGCGAAGCTGTTGTCGTTGTGCTTCTGTTCAAATGGAGTCTTAAGGACGGTGACTTGCCACAACAAGTTGCCAGTCTTTACATCGTAGCAAAGGAGCAGTTTTTCCTGTGTTTCTTGTAAAGCAGTAACGGTGAAGAGTTTGTTTTCCCAAACAATTGGCGAAGCGTAACCGGACCCCGGAATTTCTGTTTTCCAGATCATGTTTGTCGTTGCATCCCATTTTATTGGCAAGTTGGTTTCATTGGAAGTACCATCACCATTTGGGCCACGGAACTTTGGCCAGTTTTCTGCCCACAAAACGTTCGATACTAACAACAACATGATAATGAAAAACGCACCTATAATCCTAAAACTCTTCATCGCAGCAATATTTATTTCTTATAACACTTGTCACAAAAGAAAGGAATAAAAACAGAAAAACAAAATAACTTAAAACTCTGTAAGAGTTCCCCATAAATAACCTTCGGTTTCAACCGGAGGAAAGTCCGAAAGGAAAACTCTCAACACAAATCTAAGTAGATGATGCCCTTTTGTTATCCGCTATCTGAACCTAAAATTCTTTGCTGAAAAAGCAGCACTAAGTTTCAACATTGCTTCGCTTTTTACATTGTCGGCATTGGAAATAGTACTCCATATACGGACTGTCAACAAACAGGCAACAGATGTCACCTTTGTATATAAAATCACAGGTGGTTTTGTCACTATTACATTCTCAATACCATCGAGTGTATTGTTGATCACCTCGTTGATCACATTGGCATCCAGCTCATTCCCTGATATCGTAAAGGTGAGGATCACCCTTTTTTCGTTGTTCGTAAAAGTCCAGTTGACAATGTTCGACGAGAGGATGCTTCCGTTCGGAATAATGACGTCCGCTCCATCAGAAGTGGTCAGGGTACTGGCACGAAGTCCAATCTCTTTTACTTTCCCGGCCTGACCGGTCACCTCGATCTCATCGCCAATCTGCAACGTACCATCGAAAATAAGGATAATCCCCGACACAACATTGTTTACGATGTGTTGTAATCCCATACCGATACCTACGCCCAAAGCCCCAAGCAAAAAGGTGAGCTTGTCAATTGGTAATCCAGAAGCCGCAATCGCCAGTAAATAACCTCCAATCAGTACGACCAAACGTGAAATCAGCAACCGTGAGTGCTGCCCTTTTGAGGTTTTGGTCGTCACAACTTCTTCGGACTCCGAATCTCCAAAAATAAAGTTGACCATTCGTTGCAGAAGATGCGCAATCCAGATGATCACGATAAACAACAATACACTTAGCCATTGAAAAGTAATACTGCCAATTGTTCTGGTACTTGTCAACGAAACCATTACATAATTGCTGATCGAATGGAAAAGATTTAAATTCGAAGTAACCATGATCAACCAAACCAACAAGGCAATAAAAATCAAGGGCTGTTTGATTTTTTGAATTTTGGCATCAACATCAAATGGTTGGTTGTTCCCTCTTTTTAAACGGCTCACCTGCAATTGAACCAGGTAAATTTCGGCAATGACATCAATAAAAATGGTCAGAATGATAGCCTGAGTCACGGCATATATACTTGCAATCCCGACGATCCCCGATAAAGAGAACCTGCCAAAAAGGTTCAGAATGATTGCAAAACCTGCCAAGATACTACCAACCAACGAAGCCCATCTAAGAAAACGGTAATAAGGAATCTGTTTTTGAAGCGACATGTAGAACCGGACACTAAAAAACAAAATGCCGGAATGTAGGGCCAACAGCAGCAACCGTTCAACAAATGTCGGCTCTATTAAAAAATAGGCAACCACAACAACTACAAAAAACGTTACCAGGGCAATCCAGTTAAGGAAAAAATTTCGGGAATTGCTGGTCATTAAAATCAAAGTGGTTACAATCAACAAAATAAGGTGTACAATTGAAATATAGGAAGTTGGTGCATAGCCATCGAAGAAGGGCATCGTGCAAAATAAAATAAGTATTAGAGAGAGGACTGGTCTTTTATTCAGGTATTCAAGATTTAGATACTTATATGTATCCTGCTGAATTACAATCATTCTTAGCAGTTTCCGTTGAAGGAACAGCCAGATAAAAAGGAGGATTCCCAAAATTATCAGAAACAGTTTGCCCATCGATACCTGGTTCACGAAATATCCGATAGCATTCAGTTCGCTTATTACAATTGTTGAGGATAATTTGGACGTTGTCCCGGTTGGGATCACCACAGTTTGCTTTCCCCATAGTGGGACAACTTCTTGTCCGAAGAGATTGGATGCTGCCTTGTCCATCTTCCTATCGAGGCTGTTCAATGTGGTGGATAAATTGACAGAATTATCTGATAATCTGACTTTTAAAGCGTTTAAACTGTCAACATTTGCACGGGTTGTGCTATCGGTCCTCAGGTATTTCTTCTCCAACCTGACCAGCTGCTGATCAAAAGTGGTCCTTAACTTCTTATCGGAGTATAACTTACGAAAGATGGAATCCGAAAGGGCCAACTTCAGGTTTTTCTTGGCTTGAAAAACGGTTTGGTACAACTTGTCAACCTGAGCCTGAATCTGGTTGGTTTCATCATACAGCCGTGCAGAATAACTCTGGTAAAGGTATAGGTTTTTGATATTGATCACAGTATTTCGACCCTTTACATTTTGACGGATCCGTTGGACGTCTTCTGTCATTGTACCAATCCTTCTCCCCATTCTCACCACATCAAAACCCAGTTTGGCACTGTCGCTGATTGTATTCAGGTTGTCGTTTACCCGTTCGATGCTCAGGGTATAATCGCTCATTGTTAGTGAATCGACCGAAAGGATAAATTTGTTTCGCAGTTTACCTTTTGCATCATCCGGGACCATCATTTTCAGGTAGTTTGCCCAGAAAGCTTCCGATGCTTTTTTCGCACTATCTGTCAAAACAGGTTTTATATCCGAAGTTTGTGAACCCTGCCTTTGATTGGATTGGGCAAAAACGCCAATACTCAACAGCAGAAGGCTGAAAGTAAAGATCAATTGTTTCATGGAAGTGATGCTTAAATAACTCATTGAATGTCCTTAAATCTTGGATCCAACAGAATATGGAGAACTTTTTTATATCCGCCGAAGATAAAGACTTTTATAAAAAGAATGATGATGATGAGAAAATATAATAAAAAATATGGATGCTTCCTTTGAAAATCAATCTTACCATTACTTTATTGAACCGATCATCCAACCGACCATTCCATATAAAATTGGTCAAGGAACCGGACCATAAACTCGTGCCTTTGTTCTGCTATTTTTCTCCCTGTGGGGGTCTGCATCCGGTCTTTCAGAAGCAACAATTTCTCATAGAAATGATTGACTGTGGTTCCAATACTCTTTTTGTAATGGTCAAAATCGGTATGCAGAACAGGTTGTATTTCAGGATCATAAATCTTCCGCCCACGACTACCACCATAGGCAAATGCCCTGGCAATTCCAATGGCTCCTATGGCATCGAGCCTGTCGGCATCCTGTAGAACCTTACATTCAAGGTCGTTGGTTTCTGTACCGACACCTGCCCCTTGAAAACTGACCCCCTCTATGATGGAACAAACCCTGTTAATTATATCCTCTTTAATATCAAGGCTTTGCAACCATAGTTTTGCTTTGGGCTGTCCACCCTCATTTTCAGAAAGTTTCCAGTCGTCAATATCGTGCAACATGGCTGACAGTTCCACCAGAAACAAATCTGCACCTTCCGATTTTGCAATTTTCAATGCCATTCCCCTTACCCGTTGGATATGCCACCAGTCGTGCCCCGATGGATCGCTTTCGAGGAGCGATTTCACAAAATCTTCAGTTTTAGACAATACCAGTACTTTTTCCATCAATTCTCAGTTCGGTTTTATTTTTTCTATAATAGTATAGGCCACTTTAAATCCCTCCTGAATGATCGAAACATTCTTTTCTCCTTCATAATATCCGGCCAAATGAAGTATCTCGTAAATTGTCTTAAAATAATTCAACAGTTTTTTGTCAAGTTCTGTAAGGGCCTTTTCGTAATACTGCTTGTCTTTTCTGTGCCCTTTCTTTACAGGTAGAACTTCCTTTAAGATTAAATAACAGTCCAATGCTTTAAGAACTCCATTATAGGCAGTTCCACAGGCTGTTTTAACATATTTATCATCATTATAATAGTCATCCTCTTTGCCTGCAGATTTTAATGTAGCTTTGGCGTTGTCCATATAACGAATAGCTTCGCTATAATATTTTATTTTCAATTGATTTTGCTCATCCAATCCCATAACTTTAAATTTTATGATGTACAAATATACAAAATGTTAACTTCAAAAGGAATCAAAATTCTTTTGGTTTCAAGTGTTGATCAATTTTTCCTTAGCTTTGTACGTTAATTATAAACAATGATCCACAAAAAATACAAAACCAACTGGTCGCAGCAAGTAGTCGTCAAGCAGGAAATCGACAAATACCTGGTTGATGGTAAAGATTTTATTGATGAAGGAATGATCTTTCATCAACTCAAAAATGCACAAAATCCTGATCCACAATTGATCAGGGACATCCTTCAGAAATCGCTTTCGATCAATATACTGACACCAGAGGAAACTGCAACGCTGTTGAATGTCACCTCACCCGATCTTTGGGACGAGATCAATCATACAGCCCTTGAAGTTAAAAAGAAGGTTTACGATAACAGGATCGTCTTCTTTGCACCTCTTTACTGCTCCAACCTCTGTGTCAACAATTGTGCCTATTGCGGTTTCAGGGAAGCCAACCATCACGAAGTCAGGAGGATATTAACCGAAGAGGAAATCAGGCGCGAAACATCCTCGGTTTTGAACGAAGGGCATAAGCGGTTGATCCTTGTTTTCGGCGAACATGAGAAATCGGATATTGATTATATGGTTTCAGCTGTAAAAGCTGTTTATAGTGTGGAGGAGAAAGCCCCTATTTCTGGCCATCCTTCATCAATAAGGCGTGTGAACATCAACGCTGCCCCAATGGAAACGGCCAAGCTGAAACTGCTTAAAGAGGCAGGTATTGGCACATATCAGGTTTTTCAGGAGACCTACCATCATGAAACTTATCAGCGCGTACATCCAACCAACACTTTGAAAGGCGATTACCAATGGCGGCTTTATGCGCTGCACCGCGCCATTGATGCCGGCCTCGATGATGTGGCCATTGGTGCCCTATTTGGACTTTATGATTGGCGGTTTGAAGTGATGGGATTGTTATATCATGCAATCGACCTGGAAAGACAGTTCGGTATCGGGCCGCATACCATCTCTTTTCCACGTATGACCCCAGCTTTGGGGTCTGAACTAAGTAATGAATCGCCTTTCCGCGTTTCAGACACCGATTTCAAAAAATTAGTTGCAGTCCTTCGTCTTTCTGTTCCGAAAGCCGGGATGATCGTCACTGCACGCGAGAAGGCCGATATAAAAAAGGAAGTGCTCCAATTGGGCTGTACACAGACCGATGCTTCAACCCGCATTGGGATAGGTGCTTACAGCGACCAGAAATCGGAAATCAACCTGGGCAACAAACAATTTACGATTGGCGATCCGCGCGACCTCGACGATGTTACCCGGGAAGTCGCCCAACTTGGGTATATCTCTTCATTTTGCACCGCAGGTTACCGTTGCGGGCGGACCGGCGAAACAATCATGGGGATGCTGGGGAATTGTGTGGAAGGGAAATTCTGCAAATTGAATGCTGTCCTCACCTTCAGGGAATATTTGAGCGATTACGCCTCCGAAGCTACGCGTGAGATTGGCGAGCCTTTGATCTTAAAAGAGATACAGGAAATTGAGTCGATGGATTATTTTCGCAATAAACCACATCTTTTGGAAAAATTTCGTAACGATTATCGTGATACATTGAATGGCAAAAGGGATCTGTATCTTTAAGAATTAAGAATTAAGAATTAAGAATTAAGAATTATTAAAATAATTACTATAACTATATGAATTTCAATCTAATTACCCTTAGTTTAATTGTTTTAGCAATGGCATCTGTTTGTAGGGCACAGGATTATCAGGTAAAATCGCCTGATCAGAAAATAGCTGTTTCTTTAAAAAATGGGGACGAACTCAGCTATTCAGTCCTTTTTAATGGCAAATCTGTTTTGCTGGAATCTGAACTTGGGTTTGAGCTGAAGGTCGAAGCCCCAATGAACAAAGGTTTTGCAGTAATCGGCAAGAAGGAGCAGACCATCAATGAAACCTGGAAACCGGTCGTGAAATCAAAACATGCCGAAGTGCTCAATTACTGTAACGAATTGACATTGTTATTAAAGGAGAAAACCGGTCCGATGCGCCAGATGGAACTCACAATCCGCGTTTACAACGATGGGATCGCTTTTCGCTCCAAACTTTTTCGCAGTGAAAAGAATGGTCACCGGCAAATTACAAAGGAACTCACAACATTTAACATTCCCGGAACCCCCAAAGCATGGGTTGTGGAATATGGCAAATATTCAAGCTCCCAGGAGTCGGAATTCTTCGAACGTCCATTAAGCTATGTTACAGATAAGACGATTGCCGGTTTGCCTTTCCTGATGGATTATGGCAACAATTGCTGGGTAGCAATTACAGAAGCTGTAATCGACAATTATCCTGCATTTTACATTGGAACTAACGGTAAGGAAAATGATCTCACAACCAAATTGGCGCCCCTTCCGGGAGAAGATGCCTCTGGTGTGAAAGCCCGTTTTGACGATGAAGTTTATACGCCCTGGAGGGTGGTGATGATCGGTGAAACTCCTGGAGTATTGATCGAATCAGAAATCATCCAGAACCTGAATGCCCCTTGCGCCATTGCCGATCCGTCCTGGATCAAACCGGGGATCAGCGCCTGGGACCATTGGTGGAGCGGTGAAGTAAAAATGGAAATGCCTGTAATTAAGCAATATATCGATTTGGCATCACAAATGGGATGGCCTTATATGTTGGTTGACTGGCAGTGGTATGGGAAATTCAATACCCCCGAAGCTGATATCACGAAATGGGCGCCACAAATCGATATGCCGGAGATCATCAGTTATGCAAAATCGAAAAATGTCAAAATACTTGTTTGGTTGTACAACAGCGATGTAAACAGAAATTCAGCCTATAAAAAAGCATTCCCGATTTATCAGAAATGGGGGATTGCAGGTGTGAAAATCGACTTTATGGACCGTGACGATCAGGACATGGTCAACTGGTACCACGACATTATAAAATGTGCCGCCGAAAACCATTTGATGGTCGATTTTCATGGGGCATACAAACCGGATGGGATCATACGCACTTATCCCAATATGATTACACGTGAAGGGGTCATGGGGAACGAATATTACAAATTTTCAGAGAAGATGAGCCCCGAACACAATGTCAAGCTGGCGTTTACAAGGATGCTTGCCGGCCAGATGGACTATACTCCCGGTGCTTTCCTTAATGTGACCAAGGAGCAATTCAAAAAACAGGTTCCTGCAATCGTCTGG
>Ga0209083_1000948_pt1 | contig 36763 bp, 38 predicted proteins | sample AM7aDNAmetaG_FD_184132 | JGI IMG/M metagenome (GOLD analysis project Ga0209083, IMG submission 184132) | Freshwater microbial communities from Finland to study Microbial Dark Matter (Phase II) - AM7a DNA metaG (SPAdes) (version 3) | ecosystem: Environmental > Aquatic > Freshwater > Lake ... | reverse complement strand
CGCAATCGAAGACAATCCAGGCTTTTGCGGGAGAAACAGACATGCCAGTGCTGACTGTCGAAGCCATGCCGGTTGTGCAGCCAGTGACCATCGAATGCGTGGCCGAGGTTTCACGGCAGTATCAAATCCCGGTTGCCTTGCTCGGCGGGGTGTTGGCGCAGGAGCGTGGCCGACTCGGTCAGTCTTCCCTAAACAAAAACGGCACTTGGGACATCGGGCCGATGCAGGTCAACAGCGCTTGGCTGAAGTTCTTCGCGCCGTATGGCATTGACCAACACCGGTTGCAGCACGACGGTTGCGCCAACCGCCGTCGGCACTATAACCATCCGCTACGGGCAGGGCAAGGCCAAAGGCGACCTGTGGCGGGCGGTAGGCCGCTACCATTCGCATCAACCCGGTTTGGCGGCAGCCTACCAAAGCAGGGTGGCCGTCAAGGTGGGCGAGTTGAACAGCGGCAGACAGACGCTTGCCAGGTTGTTGGAGGAAGCCAATGGGGGTGGTTAGAAGAGGGATAGGGATGGCCGAATAGCCTGGAACGGGCAGGTTTGGTCAGATTCGGCTTTCACGGATTGACGGATGGTCAATCTATTGATATATTTTTTATATCCATAACCGGGAAATTGCATCATGACCACCGCCGCCAAACCTGACCAACTGCTGTTCCGTTTCAGGCCCGCCGATTCGAGCAACGGCATTAGCCGTGCGACAGTTGCCCGGCTGGCCGAACAGTTGGGTTTTACGGAAACCCAAGTCATGCACTATGCCCTGAGGAAGCTGGCTTCGGAAGTGCTGCCCGCTTATGAAGCCGACGACGGCGAGTTGACCCCCGGGCAATTGACCGCGATCAAGCAAGCCGAACCGCAAGGCCGTGTTAAATCGGTCGCATCCAGCCTGTTCTGATGCGGCGTGTCCAAGCCGCATGGGAAGCCGCGCAGCCTTGACCGCCCTTGGATGACATCAACAAGCCATGCCCCAAGTTCAAAGTGGCGATGGATCGCCACTTGAATTGGTGCTGCGACCAGAACGTCCAGTTTTACCGACTCGGTTTCCTTCCCTGCACTTTCCTCCAATAGCGTACCCGCCCGTCGTCGATATGCACGAAGCCATTGGGCCGGTCCGCATAAAAGCCGACACCGCCCTGGTGGGCCAGCGCGGCGAGGTTGCCCAAATAATTGACCGGGATGCCGTCCATGTGGATGTCCATCGCATGGAAACACCCGTTTGCATCCTGTTTGTGCAGCGAAGCCTTGGCGCCGCCGCACGCCGAGTGGGTGAATTTCGTGCGGAACCCCGAATGCACCACGAAGGGCCGGTGTATCTGGTAGGCCGCGAAGAAGGCCTGCATCCAGGCGGCGGTTTGCAGCAGCCGCATTGACGCGGCGGCGGTCTGGCCCGCCTGCGTGTCGCGCAGCAGCCAACAGGCCTGCCGGTAGCCCTCGCCGGATTCGATGTCGATCAACCCCCACTCCTTGTCCCGTTGCAACCACAAGGCACGCGGCAACGCCTCGCCGGACAGGCAGGGCAGCGGGGCTGCCACTATGGAGGCGGCGGCCAGTTTCAGGAAATCCCGTCGGTTTAACGGCATCGGTGTCGTCTCAGTCAGTGGGGATGGAGTGGTTTGCCAATGATGGGAAGCAAGGATCGCACACCCTTTAGATGAGTTCTCGCAAAAACCCCTGCAAGCGGATGCCAGGGTTTATTGTGGCTCCCGCCGCCGCAATCCTTGATCATAAGCTCCCAATAGTTGATTGGAGCATTTGATGGCAACCTACTTTCGCCCCCTTCCGGCAATTTTGATCTGCGCCCTGCTACTGGGCTGTGGCACCCATCCGTCCAGCGTGCGGGAGTCTGCACACCGCCACCTTGGCCCGGTCAGCCTGCATGATGCGCTGCTCACATTGGGTGGCAAGGCGTTTCTGGTGAATGTGGATTACGTTTACCGGAGGGTCGGCTACCAAGTGTCGTCCTCCTGCACAGGGAACCAGCACTTATGAACCCGAAACAACCGAAGCTGAAAAGGGTTGCGGCCCTTGTGGTCGCCAGTCTCCAGTTGCTGTCTTGCGAAAAGAAATCGCCGCCCAAGCCAAGTTGAATACATTAGGCCTACACAAGGGAATTCTTCTTTTGCCCAAGATAACGTTGATTGGGATACCATATGCTGATTGGAAGTTAAAATAAAGCTTTCAATGAACGACTCGTAACGATGGCGCAAATATAGGAATATAAAGGCTGCAACAGGAAATCCAATATTTAACCGCGTTATCGGCGGGCATATTTTTAGTTTGATATTCAATCCGAATTTTCAGCCATGAATGACATCACCCAGCACCTACGCAAAATCCGCCAGTCTTGCGATCTTGGCCCGCTGACCGGGTCAGATTTGGACACTTATTGGGTGGATACCGACGATGCCCGCGATCCGTTGCGCAGTGTCCGTGACAATTTGCGGCAACGCTTGGAAGACCGCGAAGACACCAAGATTCTATTCTACGGCCACGGTGGTTCCGGTAAGTCCACCGAACTGAACAAGCTGGTCAAGGAAATGGACGGCGAGTATCTCGTGGTCAATTTCTCCGTCCGCGAAGAAATGAACTTGGCCGACATCAATAGCGAAGACATTATTCTGGTGATGATGGAGCGGCTCGCCGCTATCGCCGCCGATGCCGGTCTGGATGTGGATACGGAAGCACTAGAAGGGATCAACGACTATTTTTCGACGTTCACCGAAACGCAAAAGCAGGAGAGCAAGCAGTCGGTGGAGGCGAGCGCGGAAGCTAACGTTGCCACGCCGCCAATTCTGACGGGGCTTATCAAATTGTTGGCCGGGTTTAAGGCTGAGGTGCGCTATGAAGCGCGTAGCGAAACCAGCCGCGTCGCCGCCATACGCAAACGCCCCGGCGACCTCATTGCTTATGCCAATTTGCTTGTCAATGCCGTGCGCCAAAGCTTGCCGCCGGGACAGCGCCTACTGTTCATCGTTGAAGATTTGGACAAACTCGATATTGCCCGCGCCCGGCAAGTGTTTGTCGAAAACTCGCTGACCTTGGTGTCCATCCACACCAACATTATCTACACCATTCCCATCTTCACGTTTCACTCGCCCGACGCAAGTATCTTGCACACCCGATTCCACTCCAATTTGTCGTTCCCGATGATAAAAGTCACCGGGCCGGACGGCCTTCGCGCCGAAGGCTTCGAGGTGGTCAGGGAGATCATCACCCGCAGGTTAGGCCAAGACGCTTTGACCCAAGAAGCCCTAGATACGCTGATCGAAAAAACCGGAGGTGTCTTGCAACACGCCTTTGAGGTCGTCGTCGGCGCGACCTTGTTGCGCAAGGCGTCGGTGCCTTTGGGTGTGGAACAAATCAACCATAGCTTGCAACGCAAAAAAGGCGAATTCCTCACCGAAATCACCTTGCCTTTCGAGCCAGTGCCGGGGCTGGAGCGGCGCGAGCAACTCTACGAGCGGCTGAAACAATGCCTAGGCGAACAAAAAGCCGGTAAGCCCTGCCGTCCCAGCGGTCAAGCTATCGACCAAGTGTTGCTGAAATCCTGCGCCCTAGTGGAATACAACGGAGATCGTTGGTTGGGTGTACACCCGCTGGTGCAAGAGATTTTGACGGAAATCGGCTGGGCTTGAAGCAGTGAAAATGACAGCCAAGGCAACTGTGGACGACATCGACATTCCCGAAGAGGAATGGTCGATGCTGGTCAACGCCGTGGCTGAACCCGTAAAGCAGATGATTGCGATAGAGGCTAAAAACGCCGCCCAGTTCGCTGAAGTCGAACACCGCTTGCAAAATCTGGCTGGAACTCGGCTCGTGTTGCCGCCAGCCGTTTCCCCCGGTGAAGAATCACCGGAAGCCGTGTGGAAGAGGTGCGCCCAGCAACTCACCTCCTCGCCTATGGCCGCACTTCCCTTGCTGATTGTCAGCGTCAATGCGTGGCCGGAAGACATGCAGCAACGCCGCCAGTTGGCTGAATTTTGGCGCGGCATGAACCAATTGCGGGAAAATTGGCACGAACTGCCAGCCCAGGTCATTTTCCTGCTTAGTCCCGCCGCCTATGAACATCTCACCCTGAATGCTGACCACTTGAAACGCTGGATTAGCCTGAAGCTGCGCTTGTGGCCAGGTTCCACGGATTTGGCCGTATTGGCAAGGCCGGGGAAGCCCCTTCGCCGTGCGCCAGGCAATTTGCAGGCGTTGCTGCGAGCAGCGGAAAAACTACCAAATGACCAATTGAAGGCGGCGCTGGAGGCCGCAGAAAGGCTCCCGCATGACCGTTTGATGGCGGCGATAAAAGCGGCGGAAAGTTTTCCGAATGACCAGTTGAAGGCGGCGATGGAAGCATCAAGCTTCCCGCAAATGCCTGACGATCCTTATATGCGCATAAATCGTTTACATATTCTAGCAGATCAGGCAAAAAGGGTTTACCGAACGCAAAGCGAAAACCCCGTTGAACTTGTGCGACGCTATTACTTACCACTAATTTCAGGGTATTTAGCTTTAGGATATCGGGAAGAAGCGATGTTTTGGCGAAAAAAAATCAAGAATAAATGGGTTTTGGATGAACAGGAAAACCGAGTTTTGCGCAACTTGGACTTCAAACTGAAAGCGAGCGACTACTGCTACGATGTATCTCTAAGCTATAACCGCAAAGATTTACACTCAGTATCTGAATTGTCGAAATACTTGCAAAAGCAAGGGCTTTCTGTATGGCTGAGTGATGATGAACCGCTGTCGGGTCTGCCTTGGCAAGATTTGTTGGAAATAGGCTTCCGAGAGTCGCGGAGCGTGGCTGTACTAATTGGCCAGGATGGGCTTGGGCCATGGGAAGACACAGAAGTGCGAACTGCTTTAGTTCAGGCAGTGAAGGATAATTGTCCGGTGATTCCTGTATTATTGCCCGATGCGCCAAATGTTCCGCATTTGCCATTCTTTCTGGCTGATCGGACTTGGGTTGATTTGCGTCCAGCTATTACAAAAGAAAATCTTGGTAGGCTTGTTTGGGGTATTACCGGAAAAAAACCTGACTGAAAACCATATAAATCCCAAGCTGTTCGGCAATATCGTCGTTACCAGCGCCGCCTGCCCGTGTACGCCCTGCCCGCCAACCGCATCTTGGGTCAGACCGCCAGTTGTTTCTCGGGCTGGGCTTCCGCTGGGGGCAGGAGCACACCCAACGGCTGCGCGACACCGAGCGGCCCTGGGCCAGGCGCTACATCCAGCCCAACGCCCTGTACCGCTTTGCCCGAAGGGCCGAGATCGCCTGGGAGAAACATCCCGTGCTTGCGCCGTTGACGGGCTGGCTGGGGGCCGACGTCTGGTGGAACCCGGTCCGCCCGTTGCCGGACGTGGGCGGCAAGCCCGCCATCCATGGCGTCGCTGCCCGTGGCAGTGCTTCAAATAAAGCTCCGAAATAAGGCCCGGCCTGGTGCCCTTGGGCGACCGCGTCGGCCACACCCTGGTGCTTGGCACCACCCGCGTCGGCAAGACCCGGCTGGCCGAAATCCTTACACCTAAGGATATTGCAAGGGGCGACGTTGTTCCAAGTTCGACCCCAAGGGCGACGCCGACCTGATGAAGCGGGTGGTGGCCGAGGCCAGGCGGGTGGGCCGGGAAAACGCCCTGTACATCTTCCAGCTTGACTTCCCCGAAAGCGCAAGGGGATTGTCTATGTCGGCCTGGATGCCTTGAGCGACTTCACCGTCTCCGCCGCCGTCGGCACAGCCTCTTCGCCGACCTGGTCGCCCTCTTCGGCACCAAGCACGGCATCGACGCGGGCGTCCCCGAGGCGGTGCGCGACCGCAGCAAGCCGAAGCTTTCGATTCACGCCGACGAGGTGAATGAAATGATGAACAACCCGTGCCCCGCTGCCGACAAGGCGGGCGGCGCGGGGGTGCAGGTCACCGCCTACACCCAGACCTGGTCGGACGGCCCGGCTAGTCTTAGCTGCCTAAGGCCGGACAGAGGTGATGGGCACAACAATTCGCTGATCATGCTGCGGGTGAGGGAACTGGAGACGGCGGAACTGCTGACCAAGCAACTGCCGGAGGTGCAGGTCCATTCGATGACGCTGGTGTCAGGGGTGACCGACACCTCCGACACCACCCTCGACGTGGACTTCACCTCGACCAACCAGGACCGCATCAATGTCGTCGACGCGCCGATGCTGGTTCCGGCCGACTTGGTGTCATTGCCCAAGGGGCAGGCGTTCTGCCTGTTGCAGGGCGGGCAACTTTGGAAGGTGCGCTTCCCCTTGCCCGACACCTCCGCTGACCCGGCGATGCCGCAGGATGTGCGGCAGGTCGCCGAGGGCATGCTGGACAAGTACAGCACCGCCGACCAGTGGTGGGTGGGGGCCGACCCGCTGGCGGGGAACGCCCGTGGCTGAGGCATCCCGCCCCGTCCCGCCGCCCAAGCGCGGGCCTTTGGGAAAACTGGTCGCGGCCCTCTTGGCCTTTGCGTTCTGGCTGCTGCTCGGCATGCTTGGCAACATATTGTTCGAGTGGGTGTGCATGAAGATGGTCTGGCCCGGCGAAGGCCCGGCGCACAGCGTGGCGATGGTCGAGGACGAACTGCGCGGGCTGGAGGCGGAATTCGGCGAGGGCATCTTCATCCGCCACCCTGCGCTGTTTGCGCGTAAAATAGCCACTAGATATTTATAACGACCTTCCAATGAAAACCGACAGCCTTTTCTACCGTTTGCTGCAAGCCGAGCCGACCCTGGCCTTTGAACTGGCGGGGGTGGACGTGCCACAACATGAGGGTTACAGTTTCATCTCGCAGGAAATCAAACAGACGGCGTTCCGCTTGGACGGCATTGCCGAGCCGCCATCCGACCGGCCCGACGCGCCAAGGGGCTATGTCGAAGTGCAGTTCCAACCTGACGAGGATTTTTATCCGCGCTTTTTCAGCGAAATCCTGCTCCACCTCAGCCAATACCCAAGCCTGCATCCTTGGCAAGCCGTGGTCATTTATCCTAGTGCGGCTGCCGAACGCCACTCCCCGGCGACCGCACCGTTCCTTAACTTGCCCAACTTGCACCGGGTTTATTTGAACCAATTGCCGTTGCTCGACAGTGCCAACCCCAAGCTGTGGCTAATTGCCTTGATCGTCACCGATACCGCGAAGATCGCCCCCATCGTGCGGAAAGTCCAAGCCCATCGGGAAACCCAACCCGCCGACGGCATAGACTGGCTGGAATTGCTGGAAACCGTGCTGGTCTATAAACTACCTACATTCACCCGCGAGGAGATACAAAAGATGTTTGGCCTAAATGATGTTGATTTGAAGGCAACCCGGTTTTATCAAGATGTGTTTGCAGAGGGCCGCGTGGAAGGCGAAGCTGCCCTGTTGCTGCGCCAGATGGAGCGCAAGTTCCACCCACTGCCTGAGTCCGCCCGCCAACGGGTTACCAGCGCCGATGCCGAAACCCTGCTGGTGTGGGGCGAGCGCGTCCTTGATGCCAAAAGTCTTGATGAGGTCTGGGGGCATTGAGGCATTTGTCGTTGGCAGCGTAGCCTTCAAAGCCCGAAGGGGCTTGACGCGCCGTCTGCAACGTTTGAATTCCGGCACGGTGTCCGCAGTTCTGCCATGCTCCAAACGTTGCGATGGGTAAATACCTCGTCGCGCTTCGGAAAGCTTAGTATTTCGTTACTTAATTTCATTGTGCCATAACCAATATTTAAATGTAAGGTAATAAAAAATATGTTGACAGACATGCCCTGTTATAATTGCAAATATGGAATGAAGCCAGCTTTCTCTTACGAGAATCATATCAGGCTTTTTTCTGGTTTATGCGTTTAGATTATTGAGAAATCCACAATGAAATTAAGCACGGAAATTGGAAAACTTCCTTGGACTGGCGCACCAGTAAAAATGATCCGTCATCTGGTAGATCATTTTAGAACCACTATTCTGGGAGAAGATTCCCGTTACATGCCTCAATCCACAACTTTATTCATCGACAATGGGATTGACGAACATCAGACTAGCGAATTTTTAGAAACGATGGCGTTAGAATTGAAAAAGGAATTTCATATTAGAAAAGAGCGGGAGCGAACTTTTATTGAACTCGATTTGTTTACGCCATCGGAAATCGAGGCATTTCTGACCCACCACACGGAAGCACAATCATGGGCTATTCATTACGGCATAACTGGCGGTCTTGGTGTCGAGCGGGCCAGTGTCCGTACCCGTGATGTCCCTCGTGGAGTCATACCCTGTTCTAGCATGAAGAACCATGGGGTAGCGTGGGCACCTCTTGAAAATGAAATGGAAGTCTGGTTGGCTACGTCGCGAAAGGATGGGCAGGAGTGGGATTGGGATTCAGACATCGGTCACGAATCGGGCCATGCGGCTTTCGCGCCCGTCCCACTTTTCGTACAATCTGCCAATTTATTGAAAGGAATGCTGCATGTCGATGGATTGAACTGTGCCAATGATTTGCAACCCCGGCATATCGCCAGGATCGTATATGCCTTTTCTGAAATCGCGGTCGTCGCCATCCGGGGTGAGCTTCGGGAAACTGCTACGGGAACGCCCATTGGACAAAAAGAAGAACTATTGGCCTTGCTCCGATTTTCCCATGAACTGATGCCGACATTTGGATTCGACCGGGCGATTTCCGTTTACGAGCAAACTTCCGGTTGTCTGGACATGAAACATGGCGCGGAGATTTATGAAGTTGCGACCCCTATGATGCGGGTAATTCCCAAATTCAAGGGTATGATGAAATCATTCTTGGCACCTTCCGTAACTGAGTTTCGAGAAATATTTTCCTAATTCAGATAAATGGATTTCCTGTTTATTCCAATAGACATTCCCCTACACGGTTGTAAATCGATTCAAACTCCGGAGTAGCGAGTTGGTGATGGTTTCTAGGGTTCGCCAAATCCGATTTAATTTCGCCGACTATTCTACCGGGCCTCGCCCCTAATATAATAATCCGATCACTCAGTAGAACAGCCTCACGAATATCATGAGTTACCAGTATGGCTGTGGTATTCGTTTCGAGAATAACCTGTAGCAGGAAAGATTGCATTTTTTCGCGTGTCCGCTGATCTAATGCCCCCATGGGTTCGTCCATTAATACGACTTTGGGGGAAACAATCATGGTACGGGCCAGTGCCATTCTTTGCCGCATTCCACCCGATAGGGCTTTTGGGTAATGATCCGCGAATTCGGTTAAGCCGGTTTTTTCCAGCCATCGTGTAATCCGCTCGTCTTCTTGAATCGGGTTTGATGGATTCAGGCCGAAAGCAATGTTCTCCCTGACTGTCAACCAAGGAAACGCCGTATAGGCTTGAAATACCAAGCCACGTTCGGGTCCGGGGCCGGTAACAAGTTCCCCGTCGTACAAGACGCGGCCTGAGCTTGGGATATCCAAGCCCGCTGCCAAGCGCAACAGAGTTGTTTTTCCGCATCCTGAAGGGCCGACAATGGACACGAACTCGCCTTGCTGGATGCTTAGGGAAACATCCCCGAGAGCCACAATCCGCTGTTTTCCAGAACCGACGAATTCCTTGGCGATATTTTTGAATTCAAGAAGTGAGCTTTCCATCGTCATACCCAGCGGAATAGCCTTGAACCGATGATGCGAAAAATGAGATCGGTCAAAAGCCCGAGCAGCCCGATAAATAGTATGCCGGCAAATACGTTAGCCGTTTCCAGATAGCGTTGTGACTGGACGACAAAATACCCTATCCCGCTATTCCCGGCCACCAATTCCGCCAATATTAAATAAGACCAAGCCCAGCCGGCAGAAATCCGCAAATCCTCCCAAATCGCTGGCAGCGCCCAGGGTAAAACAATTCGCCTGACAATTTCTGCCTTGGATAAGCCAAAAGTTCGACCCGTTTCGATCAATTCGGTAGGTGTCGATGCGGTATCTGCTGCAATAAGCAATACCAGAGGAAAGGTCACTCCCAACATGATGACCGCAACTTTTTGACCATCGCCGATGCCGAACCACAGAATGCAGAGCGGTACGAAGGCTGCGACAGGGAGATAGCGGGCGAATGAGCATACAGGGAGTATCATTTTTCTGACGAAAGGATTCTGGCTACTTAACAATCCGAGAGGGAAGGCTATAATTACAGACAAAAGAAAAGCAAATAATATTCGAATTGTGCTAGGCACAAGTTGTTCTTCAAAAAACTGTAATGAGAGTAGTTTAAAGAAGCTTTTTAGGGTTTCAAAGGGTGAAGGTAGAAAAACGGAATCCACTAGGCCTAAAAAGGCTATGAGTATCCATGCAGAAAGCAAAGCTATTGCTGCTATCATGTCGATTAGTTAACTAGAATTAGGTTATGCAGTATGCCTACCAAAAAATATATCACTAATTTGTTCTGGTGAAAGGCTATATGGCTTTAGTTTTTCACTCAACTCGGTTTCTAGGTCATTTAGGAAACTCTGATCTTCATACAAATCGTAGTGAATTGAAGGATTGAAAATTCGTTTTATCGATTTTGCTGGATCCTTGCACAGATTACCGATTTCTGTAGCTATTTGAACAGCTTTTTCATTTCTGCACCATTCAATGAATTGAGCTTCGGTTTCATCGCTATATGGGCATTTTAAATAGCAAATGGCATATTGTGAGCGATTGGCGTTGTGGATACAATAATGGATGCCAGGCTTGTCTAAAAGAAAATAAATTCTTAGATTGCTTTTTATTGTTTCTATGTTCTTGTCTGTGCTTAACGGCGATTGGGTCTCGATAAGATGTCCATCGATTTCGACTTTTATTGTTATTGATTCAACTCCAACCAAAGCCGCGATGAGATCGGCAATTATGCAAAGCGTATTCCTATCTTTGTCAAAAACATATTTATAAGTGATTGTTCCGTTAATCATATTGGACATAACTTGTTTTGCAAATTCCTTTCCTGTTTCAAGAGGCTGTTGAGAGCGAACAAAAACAATAGAACTTCCTTTTACTAAGTTTCCGTTATCAGACTTAAGTGATTCAAGTTTTATAAGTTCGCCTTCAGTAATAATTGGTCGCTTCAAGCCTCTATTCACATGCAATGTATTATCCTTTTTGAATTCCTTTAATGCTTGTCCTATTGCGTCAGCCGCCGCTTCAAGGGAATCTTCTGATTTGACAGTATCAACACTGGATTCAGTAAATTTAATATACTCCAAACCTTGAAGGTCACTGGGAAGCAAGTCTTTATCAATCGATGTCAACAAAAAGCAACGAGAAAGATTTGGCCCAAAAGAACCAGCAAACAAACCCGCCTCAAAGACGCAGTTATCGCGTGGAGCGAATTCGCCGCCATTGTTTGCCTTGAAAAGTAAATCATCTCCAGTAAGGAGAATGGCAGCAAAATCGCATTCTTTGGTATGATTTACTAATTTCTCAATGATGGTAGTAAACTTCTTTGCGGTACTCCACCATTTGACGGGTTTAATTTCTATGTTTTGTAGCTCTTGCTCTTGTAGCTTTGTGGCTAAAAATTGAGCCTCCACAGTCGCTTTTCCACTACATGCAATAAATATTTGAACCCGATCTTTCTCGTTCATAGTGATATCCCTTAATTATTATTGGATAAAGTCGCTAGATATTATTGATTTAGGCGATATCGGCTGTCTAATTGCGCCAGCCTCTTGCCAAATCACCGATGCCATCTCCGTGACCGCAAAAATTGTCCCCTCTTTATGGGAAGGATCGAAAAAAACCTGATTTCTTCGCTGATCGGTAAAGCTTATGCCACCGAGAATAGCTGCAAACTTCTCGGTACTCACCTGAAAATGCGGTGCCATAATTTGGTTCGCCTTCTCAGGATTTTGTTTGCAAAATTCAATGGCCTTAAACACTGCATCGACAATTTTTTGTACATCCTCTGGATGTTGGGAAACCACACTTTTATTGAAAGAAAGCACATCGACGATTAAATCCGGATACTCACGTGTCGAGACAAGGACATGTCCACCGCCTCCCTCTTTCGCCTTGGTCAACCACGGTTCCCATACCACGGCAGCGTCAACCCGGCCAGCAAGGAAGGCCGCACCGGCCTGGGAGGTTTCCATATCTAGGGTTTCCATATCGTTAATCGAAACCTTGTGATTCCTTAACAGTGAACGTAGGAAAAACTCGCCGGGGAGACCACGCTGGAACGCTACTTTCTTACCCTTCAGTTCTTCGACGGTTTTTATATCTTTCTTGGCGACAATGCCGTCGCCCCCCACCGATTCGTCTATGGCCATCACGATGGTGGTTACGAGGTTGTTTCCCGCAGCAAGTACGAAATAATCCACAGGAGCTGCAAGAGCAGCCACTTTCCCCGATTTGAGGGCGCTGTTCCGCTCGGCAAGACCGGTAAGAACCACCAAATCGACATTAATGCCTGCCTCGTCAAAGTATCCGTTTTCTTTCGCAAGATATAACGGACCAAACCCTATCCAAGGGCCTAGTCCAATCCGATAACTGGTCTTGTCCGCAGCATGTGTCGATGGCATACCCCAGAGGGCAATAACGATCACAACCACATGAAGAAAAATAAATACAAAAGGTATGTATAGTTCGATGTGAGTGAATGGTAAATATCGCTTGGAATCCGCTCCACGGCCTACTGCTTCCCATTCGGCATCGAATGGTCGGATCGGCAGTTGTTTTTCTATTTCATGAATGACTTGTAATTTTGCGGTATTGATGTCTTTATAGGAACGGATTAGCAGATACCACATATAGGAAATGGCAATTCCTGCCAAGGCGATGATCACATGCGAGCCAATTTCAAAGCTCGTTGTCTGTTGGACTTTAAAATAACCTAGGATAGTGATTAATGCTGTGTTTATTGTCAGGAAGAAGGTATTTGCCGTATTTCGCCTATCCGAAATTTTCTGTGCAGACTCTGCATAAGCCTTATATTGTTCTAGCAAATGATCACGGTACTTATCGGAAGACTCGTACTGTCTCTGTAAGTCTGGGCTAAAGAGCGTGTCTTTAATCGGGTCGTGGTTTACGTTCATGGTTTAGCACCTATGTCATTCAAATACTTACCTATTTATCTGCTGAATTCTATTATAGAAAATAATAAAATATTACTTAATTTTATTCCAGCCATAGGTTAATCAACCTGACTATTATTTTTACCTGCTATTTGCCAAAAATAAGCCGGATGCGCGAATTAAAAATCAAATTTGAACAGCATAGACTGTAATCTAGCAGTTTTTGCTAAATACTTCGATATTTGGTCATTCCAATTAGATTGACATGCTGCTAGGTTCCAATGGCGAAAGGCCAAGCTCAATGGCAATAGCCAAAATTCGCGCTTCGACCAAGAGTCAACCAGCTTGATGAACCGTTATGATTTAAATGTTATTAATATAACATAAAATCGAGTCCGAACCGCCATGGGTGGTGCAGTTCTTCGTCCAGGACGAGCCTCGCCTGGAATCGCTGGTCGATGATGTGGCCGCCTATGTCCGCGAGTCCGCCAAAGGCAGTCGCTTCAGCGAGGTTTGGCTGGCGGTGCTGCGGGAACACTTGGGCGATATCTGCCGCCCCGAGGGTCTGTTCGTCGACAAGCGGGTCACCGGTGCCGCGTGGCGCGGGCGGCGCAGGCGGCAAGCTGTCCGCCGAACAGGCCACCGCCGCCAACGTGGAACGGGCGATGATGCTGCGCCGCCTATTGCTCGCAGGCTACCAGGAACCGCATGTCTTCGCCTCCGCCGCCGGACCCGAAATCCAGCGCATGGTGGCGGTCATCGACAGGGAGATCGACCAAGTGCTTTACGAGACCCGCGTCCGCAGGGAGTTGTTCGCCAACACCGCCGGGACGGTGTTGGAACTCGGCGGCAAGATTGACGGCCAGGGCGGTTCGGTAACGCCCTGCCAGGGCGACCTAGCGATCAATAAGCTCCACCAGCTTATTGCCTTCTTCGAGCGAAGATATGATGGTGGGCAATAGCGGTTCAAACCAAGCGAGCAAAGCTTGTTTCGTAGTATTACCCAGACGAACCCAGACAATTGGCGGGCCATTGAAATCAAAACTGGCAAGCACGATAAAATCCTCATCCTTGGTGATGATGGTTGCATTGGATTGTTTGGCATAAGCCCAAATCCTATTATCTTCTGCTTCACCAAGTTCTACGTCATAGACATGTTCCGCCTTGAACCCTTTGGTTGAAAGCATTCTCGCCAATGCAGGCGGTAATTGCGCGTCCACCAAAAATCGCATCAGGCAACCTTGAGGACTGGATGGTCGAATTGGCTGGCCGCATATTCCAACACCGCCGTAATATCCTCATCTTCAAGATAAGGATAATCCTCAAGGATTTCCGTCCTCAATGCTCCCGCAGCGAGTAAATCAAGGACATCTTTGACCCGAATCCTCATGCCGCGTATACAGGGCCTACCGCCGCATTGCAGCGGATTGACTGTGATTCTATTTAGGTACTTCATATTGTTTCCAAAAATACTTGAAAGGTGGATGATGGCTGTGCCATTGAAGAAGGCGCATCAATCGAAAAATGCAAATGGTGCGGTTTGTTTCTCACCGCCCCATAATTGCGTTGTCCAAGTTGGTGAACGGCAACACCACGCCCAGTCCGGACGAACTGGCCAAGGTGTCGGCCCTCGGCAAACTGAATAGGGATGTTGCTGAGACGATCCCCGAACAAGCCACCACCGCCAACGTGGAGTGGGCGATGATGCTGCGCCGCCTGTTGCTCACCGGCTACCAGGAGCCTCATGTCTTCGCAATTGCTCAATGGCGGCGGCGACTTCGTCTTCCAAAAGAAATTTTTCATATTTTGTTGGATCGTAAGGCGGCAAATTGGGGATAGCCTCACCGAGTCTTTTCAGCAGATTGCATACCTTGTTGAGTTCAAAGCGATGGACAAAAGGCTCACCATCAGCCCAAGCCCAGCGGTACGCGGCTAAAGCATGGCTTGTTGCAAGTTTTTGGTTGCCTATGGCGAGCCATAGCTCAGCGAGCGGGCAATGGGCAGGTTTTCTAGTCTTCGCTAGTTGCTCTGCCTCTTGATAAGGATTGGGGAGTTGATCTAGATGGAACTTGACTAAGGCCAGTTGGGTTTCCGCTGTGGCATCAATCATTCCAGAGGCGCGGACCATTCGAACAGCCTCATGCAGACTATAGGCGGATTCTTTACATTGGCATTGCTCCAGATGCCATTGTCCGCGAAGTAAATGGAGTTGTCGGATGACAGTGCGGTTATTGCCTTTTTTAGCCTCTTTCTCAGCCTCGATAATATCTGATTCCTGCAAATTACCGCACCAATAGGATTGACGGGCATACTCAAATTCCGCATCTCCAAGACGATATGCACGTCGATCCCAATTTCGGCCTAGGAGGTGTTTCCACCATACACCTTTGGCTTCCGTACATAAACCCATCATAGCCAGTTGCCGAAAGAGTTGCAGATGAGCCTTGAAGAGTCGCTCCCAATTCTTCGTTAATTCAGCTAGCGCCAAAGCGAGCAGGATGCAGTGCTTAGTCTGAGCTGGTTGATTTTTATTGAATAGAGTTTCAGCAATATTGTATAAACTCACACACACATCTTTCCAATTTTCTTCTCTCAGGTCTATCAACAAAGATGCAGCATAGGCCGAAAGGGCTTCCTCAAATTCGCCAATACCATCCAGAGCAATGCCAACAGCATTTGTAAGATAAGCACCATCAATTTCATCTAATTCTCCGGGTAATCGTCCCCAGCCTTGCGAAAAGAAGGGACGCAGCAAGGAAAGAATTTCCGAGTGAGCTTCCAAGTTATACATGAGGGCGAGGGCTATATCCCCGCGATAGGCTTGGCAAGCCCGCTTATAGTGGCCCATTCGTAGCAAAGTACGGACTACATGCAGACCGCCTTGCAAATCTTCCAGAGTTTTTGCATTTTTATAAGGGTTGTGAGACTGGCGTGAGAAATGATCCACTACACGCTGACCATAGCGCTCCCTTTCCTCTTGCCCCAACTTCCCAGCGGCGATGCTTCGAACTACAGGATGTAGGTCATGACGTTTGGATTGTTCATCGTATTGCAGCAAGCCACGACGTTCTAGATCGTTAACTATATTTGACAGTTCCTTCAATGCGACAATCGCAGATTTTTGCCAGACTTGCATAACCTTTTCATAATTCAGACGAATTTGACATTCTGCTTGATAGTGTTTATGTGCCTGTTCTTTTTCTATATCGGACATTTCATCCCAATACCTATCCTGCTCAGGTTTTCGAGGTTTCTCAACTTTCTCCGGCTCCCGAGGCAGAAAAGGATTGAGGGCGCTGAGAGTAGGATAATCCACAGCTTCGGATAGCAATGCCAATGTGGAAAGAAGTTGTCCGCTCTTCTCCGGCAAGACATCAAGAGCGAAATGGAGGATATGGTTGTGTTTCTGTACCAAATTCAAATCAGCGAGGTTGAGTAAGCCACCACCTTGGGGATCTTTAGCCCAAGCGTCGAAGTTACCCCGATCAGGAAGGTAATAGAGAATTAGGCCAGCCAATACACCGATTACTAAAGGATGACAGTCGCAATGTTCTTGCAGATATGCACGCATGGCTAAACCATCACCACTGATGCCGCAAGCCCGAAATAATGCCTCGGCATCCTGTGGGCGTAGGCCAGGTAAACGCTCACGGAATACACCAGAAACAGGCTGGTCAGTGGGATTGAGTAACACCTTAGGTGTCAGTCGGGTGGTGATTAGCAGCTTAGATGGGGCGGCAGCGGCTAGTCGAAGTAGCAGATCGTCATCCTCGGGGCGGATAGCGGCACGGGGATCGCGGCGGGCGATGACATCACTGGTACCTGCTTCATCATCGGCAAGTTGGGCGGCATCATAGCGATGATATTGAACCAAGATGCGCTCCAGCCCATCAAGGACGATCAACCAAGAACGGTTTCGCAAGTGATGGAGTAGTGGCTCAATCAGTTCTGTGGTTTTCTGCTTGCGGAAGTCGTTCAGGGATCGACCAGTCATATAAGCCAAGGCACGTTGACAGAAATCGGCCATAACTGCCCCTTTCTCATAAAATGAGTACCAGAAGCGTCCCGCCCAATCATTTCGCAGTGTTGCCGCTTCTTTGTTTGTCCAATGCCAAGTCAAGATGCTTTTACCTGTTCCACCAATGGCCTCAAACAGTAACACAGGATAAGCATTGGCTGGTGTTGCCCAGTCAGCCAATATGTCTAATTGTGCTCGACGGACTAGGAATTGATGCGAACCAATATATGGTGGTTCAGCATAGAAAGCTGGGGGAGCAGGGATAGGATCGGACTGGGTTCGCATTGCCTCAGGCTTGGTGTTGACAACCAATCCGGTTTGGATAGGAGGATGATCTTTGAGATAGGCGGCAAGCCCGCTGATGGCTTGCATTGCCGCTACCTTGAATTCGTCCAAATTATTGAAAATTGTGTAAACGCGGTGGACGGAGGAACCAGATTTCTTGTTCTTAGCATTTTCCTTGAAGGCATTCAGCTTTTCGATCTTCTTTGGGTCTATTTCTACATCGTCAACTGTGATGGGGTGGAGCCTTCCCATGATGAAGAGCAATACAGGTCGGTCCAATTCACGGGCCAAGTTGAATTCCAGTTCAGTTAGGGAAAGCCTATTGGGGTTACGCTTAGCACATTCTGGTATCTGACCGTACTTTTGGCTGATTACACATACATAGGCTGCCGCATCCTGGACCTTCTGTAGTGAAGAATCGAGTACATCCCCATCTGGCTTGGCCGAATCATTTTCCATAGCTACATCGGTTAGCCCTTGACTTTTTATGGCTTTGATAAGGGCAGCACGATGTTCTTTCAAATCAGTAAAAGTACTGGAAACCATGACACCTAAATATATTCGCGGAGTACTTGAATAATTATTTTCCATACATTTATTTTATTTCGTATTGAATCGTTAAAAATGGCAATTACGCGAAGATATTAAATAAAATAGTAGCCGAACCGGGCAACAGATTTATCATTGCCCGACAATCAAAAGGAATATCGGATACAAAATTGAGTATCCAAAAGACTACTAATCTAACCCCCCACAGTAACACTCACCACATCACTCCACTGCCCGAATTGCTCATCGTGTAAGCTATAGATGGCTTTGTATTTCCACACTGCGCTGGTGCCGGGGCGGTTAGCGGGGTGGTGTCGGTGGTGTTTGGCTCGGTGTTGATAGCAGGAAAGACAAAACCATTGCCTTCATTTCGATTCACCCAACAACAATGCACTGCATTGCCTTTCGTCCACAAGATCAGCGGTATATTTTCTTTTCACCACGCGCCGCGTGATGAAAAGAAAATAGAGATAAATGCCCCTAGCATTGGTCTGTTGTCCGGCAAACATTGAAAGAACCTAGATGGTCGTTTGTTTGTGAATGGCTTGTGTTGGTTTTGCGGTTGGCGGGGGGGATGGCTCGACAAGACGCCCCGTGACGAACTTGTGGAGTACGCTTGCCATTAGCGTTTGATAAGGGATGCCCTCCTCAGTGGCTTTGGCTCGAATGTCTTCGAGGTCGCGGGATGAAATGCGGATATTGACCCGCTTATCCTTGGTTAGCGATGCCTCGGCATAATTGGCATAGCGTTCAAGTTCCATCTGGAGATTCGGCACAGATCGCCATTCGTCCCTTTTAAAAGAGGCTAGGATTTCTTCTTCAAGTTTGTTTTCATCATCCATATCATTTGCCTTTTGCCAAGTATTTCCGTGTAGCCTTCCGGCTCGGAATAATCGTTTTCAAGAATATCTCGTCATCCGTTTCAATAAACGGAACCAAATATGCGTAACCGCGAATGCGAACTATAAACACACGTTGATTCGGATATAATTCGGTATTAGGATGGTCAAGTACATCAAGGACTGCGCCATGCGAGATGGCCGACAATACTTCTTCAAAGGATACGCCCCGTTCCGCCTTGAGGCGAATGTTTTTGGTTCTTTGGGAATTTGAATGGTGACCTGTTACAACCTACAAGCAAGCCATTGTTTTCAAAGTATACAGCTAGTTCACCAAAGCCGCTTTCCACTCAAATTCCCAAAGAACCAATGTTTTTCGTGGTGTTCCAGTTAATAGGCTTCATGTTGGCTATTCTACGCTTGTGTGCTTTCATGCATCAAGATGATGAAGGGAAAAGAATCCACAACGGCACGACACCCCAATGCGGCGGTGATCGCCGTCTCGTTCTGTTTTGTCCTGGGGTTGGGCGGCCTGATCTATTGGGGTTCAAGCCAGGTTGCCTTGGATTTCCAGCGCAGCCAGTCGGCCTACGAGGCGTTTGACCGCTACGAGCGAGTGTCCCACGAAGCCTACCGCTATTTCAAGCAACGCATGGACAGCCTGGTCACCAACACCGAGGCGGCGGAGGCCGGTGCGACCCCGTCAAGGCAGCGGCTCGGCCAGGCCATCGCGGAGGAGGGATGCCGCCGTCAAGGAGGCCGATGCCGGGGAATGGCGGGCACGCCCGGTCAGTCTGGAACGGGTGGCCCGTTTGACCGCCTTCCTGGAAACCAGCGAATACCGCTTCGACGAAGTCGAACGCCTGCGCCAACAAGGGCAGCACGGGCGGGCCGCGCAAACCCTGTCGGCCTTCTCGGAACAGGAGATCGACGGTACCTTCCAGCCGCTGGTTGATGCCGCCATTGGCACCGAGCGCGACAATGCCCGTGCAGCCAAGGAAAGGCTGGAAGTATTGATGGACCGCTCCCGCTGGATCGCCGTTGCCGCCTCGGCAATCGCCGCCCTGTTTGCCATCACTTCCGGGATGTTTCTGCTGCGCGGGTTCAGGAACCCCGTCGAAGCCTTGATGCAAGGCACCGACGCCATCGCCTCGGGCAACCTAGCCCATCGCATAGAACTGCCTAGGCAGGACGAATTCGGCTACCTCGCCACTCATTTTAACCACATGGCATGCGAACTGGAACGCCAGCAAGCAAGGCTGAAAGAAGGGAAGGCCGCCCTTGAGCAGCGGGTGGCCGAGCGCACCGTGGAACTACACCGGCTGAACGGCGAACTGCTGCGGCTGCGGCAAGTTTTATTCATCCTTGGCGACAATGCCATCCGCTATTCCAATCCGGGCGGCCACATCGCCGTCACCCTTCACACTGGCGAAAACTCGGCGACATTCAGCCTCACCGACCAAGGCATCGGCATACCCGCCACGGATTTGGGACTGGTCTTTGACCGCCACTTCCGCAGTGCCAACGCCCGCCATTCCAGGCACGACGGCGCGGGGCTTGGCCTGCCCATGGCCAGGGCGATCTTGCAGGCGCACGGTGGACAGATTGTGGTCGCCAGCGTCGAAGGGGCAGGGTCGACTTTCACGGCAACCCTGCCGTTGGCTTCCAGCGAACCACAATAGGACAATAGAACAGAATGCGGTTGACCCCACACGAGAAAACACCCAACGCAGAAACCATCTCAAGCCAAGGCCATAAGCCTCCACACCAAGACCACAAGCGCATTTTGCTGGTGGAGGACGACAAGCGCATTGCCGGTTTTATCCGGCGCGGGCTGAAAGTCGGGGGCTACACCGTCGAAATGGCCCACACTGGGCTGGAAGGCTTGGGCTTGGCGATGGGACAGGGGTACAGCGCGATCATCCTGGACATCGGCCTGCCCGATATCGACGGCCTGCAAGTTTGCGAGAACCTCCGTGCCAACCGCATCGACACCCCCATTCTGATGTTGACGGCCTGGGACTCGCTGCGCGACAAGGTGACCGCCTTGCGTTCGGGGGCCGACGACTATATGACCAAGCCTTTTGCATTTGAGGAACTGCTGGCCCTGATCGAAGCGCTGACCCGTCGCAGCGGCGGTGAAATCAAGCCGGAACCCAAGGAATTGCGCATTGCCGACTTGGTGTTGAACCCTGAGACCCACGCAGTGATGCGCGGCGACGCGCTGATAGAACTCACCCCCAAAGAGTTCGCCATGCTGGAATGCCTGCTCCGCATGCCGGGCCAGGTGGTCGAACGGACGAAGATTCTGGAGCGTGTATGGGGTCTGAATGCCGACCCGATGACCAATGTGGTGGATGTCTACATCCGCCAGCTTAGGCGCAAAATCGACGAAGGCCACGACATCAAACTCATCAAGACCGTGAGAGGGTTTGGGTATAAAGTGGATGCCTCGTGACTCTGGTTAGCTAAAAATCGAAACTTCTTGCCAATTAGGGGTGCTAATCAACAAACCTGTGATAAAGTTTCCAGCGTTGGAATAATGCGGGAGTGGATGGATACCATCAATCAATGGCATCAGACAGGGCAGTCTGCGGCAATCATTCGTTACTCGTTACCTATTGCAGAAGAAGATCATGGCAATTGACATGGCTACCGGTGAAGCGTTGAAGCAAAACACAGGCTGCGCACCGCCATGCCCGTGACAGCAGAGCATCGGGGCATGGCAGGGCGCATTGATGCGCGAATGAAACAGCTTGATGCGCTGGGACTGCTTGAAGTTGAAATACTCCCGGAGATGGCGGATTTCATGGACGACTTCCATCATCTGATGATGAACGCGGAGATGGATGCCTTATGCGAGGAGTTTGCCGGGTTCCACCGGTTTACCAAAATCTTGGAGACGCTCGCGGCTGGGATCGCCTCCGGCAAAGTCAAGGTTCCGGGCGGGCGGACTGTCAGCAAAGAACACAGGATCGCCGCCGCGATTGATACGCGGGTCCGCCAACTGGAAGCACAGGGCATTGGCGATGCGGCATTATTGGAACAAATGGTCGGGCATATCCTCGATTTGCAATGGCTGTGGAGCACGGTTTCCGACGAAAAACTGGCCTTCCTGTGCCGCCACTACCCCGGCCTGTACCGTTACGGCATGCTGATGGAGGCAGCGGCGGAAACCGAAAGCAAGAAGGCAAAGACCTCTTACGGCCACTTGCCGCAGTTGCCTGAATCAATCAAGCCAATGGTCGCCCAACTGCTCACTGACGGGGCCACGCTTGAGCGCGGGCTGCAAGCGATTCTCGACGAGCGGGGGCGACGCGACCTATGGGTGGAAATTGAGGTGATGGCGGGGTATTACGAGCATTGGATGGATCAAGTCGCTGGATTGACAGACGCATGCCGGGTCGCCCGCGTACATAGGGAGTCACACGCGATGATGATGCGCATTTTTGAACCGATGGCTCAACGCATCAATCACCTTCACGGCCAGGTTTTTGAAAAAGGAAATTGACTAAAAACCGCGAAGGGTCACTTGCTCAAAATGGCTATGATTGCCCATCCATCTGTTATGCTGAGTTCAGCATAATCAATGTGTTAAAGCTGCTTTGCCTTATTTGGCAAACACCACGCATACAGAAAAAAACCGCTACAAAGCCAGATTTTCAGGCTTAATGCAGACACCATAGGTAACAGGCAAGAAAAGGAAAACAGGAATTTATGACAGCAAGCATATTTGATCTTTGCACACCCCGGACCGATGTGCTTAAAGGGGCACTGACCGAAGCCGATTTCGCCGCCGACCTAGCACAAGTCTTGCGAGGCACTGGCTCGGAAGAATACCTCCGTGCCGATCTGTTTTTCGCCAACACCTACCCGACACGCGGACTGAAAAATCTGCTTGCCAACGTATGCGCCCGGTTGAGTAGCACAGGCAGCGAAGTCGCAGCCATCTTCCGGCTGGATACTTCGTATGGCGGCGGCAAAACCCATGGACTGATTGCCCTGACCCATGCAGCAGGGGGAATGCAAGGACTTGGCAACATCGAGGAATTTATTAACCCCAGCCTATTACCCAAAAGCAAGGTACGCATCGCCGCTTTCGATGGCGAGAACGCAGACCCGGCCAATGGCCGTGCGATGGGCGACGGCATTCTGGCTTTTTCGCCTTGGGGCGAGATTGCCTATGCGCTGGCAGGCAAAGCCGGTTACGAACGGGTCCGCAGCAGCGACGAGCAACGGATAGCCCCTGGTGCCGAAACCCTGCGCGAATTGTTTGGCGGCGAACCGACCTTGATTTTGATAGACGAATTGTCTGTCTATTTGCGCAAGGTGCATAACATACCCAATAGCAACACCCGCGCCACTGCGCACGACCAACTCGCTGCGTTCCTGACTTCCTTGTTCAAGGCGGTGGAGTCCACACCCAATGCAGCACTGGTCTATACCTTGGCTATAGGCAAAGATGGAATAGCCATTGATGCCTACAGCCAAGAAAACCAGTTTGTCGCCGACCGCATGGTGGAGATCGAGAGCGTATCGGCACGAAAAGCCACTTTGCTGAACCCCACCGAGGACGACGAAACCATCCAAGTATTGCGCCGCCGCTTGTTCTCGCGGATTGACGATGCCGGGATACCCCAAGTCATGGATGCCTACAGGCAACTGTGGCATTCCCACAGCACAGTTTTGACAGTGAATGCCGGACGGCCTGAAACCATCGAGGATTTCAAAGCCAGTTACCCCTTTCATCCCGAAGTGCTGGATACCTTGACCGGGAAGACGGCAACCTTGGGCAATTTCCAACGGGTGCGGGGCATGTTGCGGCTGCTGGCCCGCACCGTCGCCAGTTTGTGGAAGACCCAACCTGGCGATGCAACGGCCATTCACTTGCATCACATTGACCCAGGGTTTGAACCGATCCGGCAGGAAATTGTCACCCGGCTAGGACAATCGGCTTACATCCCGGCCATTGCGAACGATATTTGCGCCTCCAATGCCTCCAAAAAAGCCCTGGCCCAAGAAATCGACGCGGCCTATTATGGCGGGTTGCCGCCCTATGCCTCGTATGTGGCGCGTACGATCTTCATGCACTCGCTGGCCTTCAACGAACCGTTGAAGGGTCTTTCCCCGGAACATCTGCGCTTTTCCATGCTAGGGCCGGCACTAGACATCAGTTTTGTGGATGATGCCAGAATGCGCTTTAGGCAGGATTCGGCCTATCTGGACGACAAGCCCGGTGCGCCCATGCGCTTCTTGGCCGAGGCGAATCTGACGCAAATCATCCGGCGGCAGGAACAGCACATTGACCCCGGCGAAGTCCGCGCCCAACTTAATGACCGGATCAGGGGCATCTTCTCTGGTAGTCTGTTCGAATCCTTCCCGTTTCCCGGTGGGCCTTACGATGTTCCCGACGAGGTCGGCAATGGCAAACCAAAACTCGCCATCATTGCTTACGATGCGGAATCCATCGGTTCGGTGGTCGAATCCGTTCCGCCGCTCATTAGACGCATTTTCAACCGCAAAGGCTCGGAAGGGACCGGCTTGCGGGCGTTGCGTAACCATCTGGTTTTTGCCGTGGCCGACGAAGCCCGTAAAGACGAAATGCGCCGCAAGACGGTTCGCCGTCTGGCACTGAGGGAATTGCTCAAGGAAGACCGCATGGGCGAACTGGCGAAACACCAACAAGACAAGGTGCGGGAATGGGAAGCCCGTTCGGAACAGGAACTCGCCATCGCTATCCAGCAATGCTACCGGCATATTTTTTATCCGTCGAAGAATCGTGTCGGCACCAGCCCGGTCGATCTGGCCCATTCCGCAATCGACATACAATCGGCATCGGAGAAACCCGGTTCAGGCCAACAGCAAATAGTGAGAGGCTTGCGCGACCTCAAAAAGTTACGCCTGTCCGAAGACGAACCCGACTCGCCCGCTTATATCCGCGACCGGACCCCGTTGAAGCAAGGCCAAATCACCACAGGGGCGTTGCGCGGTGAATTCCGCCGCGACCCCAACCTGCCCATGTTGGTTGGCGACGATATTTTCGTCCGCGCCATCCGCCGGGGAATCGACTCGGGCGAGTATGTTTATCGCCGGGGCGATTTGCTCTATGGCATGGGCGATCCTACCGCCTTGATTGAAATTGACGAGCAGTCTGTGGTGTTCACGATGGGTTATGCCAAGGAACAAGGCATTTGGCCCCGGCCAGTGCCCAAACCCGTCGATCCACCGGAAACCAAGCCGGGAACGGGCGGCCCAAAGCCAGAAACTGGCAACGGGCCGGAAACTGGGGGAAATAAAAAGCAGGGCGTGGACGAGACACCGCCTGTTGGTTCATTCACCGCAGAAGGCGTTCTCAAGGAGGCTTTGACCCAGCTCTGGGAGCAGGCCCGGACGCGCAAAGTGGAAAAAATCGCCGAGTTAAGCATTCGCATGTTCGAGGCAGGCGATGCCTTCCGCTTGCTGGGGGCTATCGGCGCGGTGTCCGGCGCGGAAAAGACGGTAAAATTCGAAGGGGGTTATGAAACGCAAGATGGCAGCAGCTTGGAAATTGACTTTCACGGCAGCGTTGCCGAAGCCCAGCCTTTGAAGGAATTCCTTGACGCGCAAATGCGGGCGGCCTCCAGCAAAGACTTGCAATCGACGTTTAACCTGAATTTCGACGGCGGGATGGGCATGACCGGCACCGCCCCCGAAACGCTCACCGACAAGCTGGCCCGCTTCGCTTCAGGGGCCGCTTATGTCTCGGCAAGCGCCAAAATAGGCTAAAAAAAGCATGATGAGCAAATTGTCTCAGCTAAACTCAAAACACCGTCGTTCCGGCAGGGATCGCCGGAACCTAGGCTCCATGGATGGGCATGGATTGTTGGCCTCCCTGCAATCTGGATTCCGGCGATCCATGCCGGAATGACGGGATGGCCGAGACATCTTGATAATTTGGAAAAAAGATGACAGCAAACAGTGACAGGCTTAAACCCGTGCAAACCCATGCATCAGCACCGAAATATGAACTACGCACCCGCCAACATGGGCTTGGCGACAACGAATTTGAAATTTGCCAACTACCCTCCCCGGCTTCGCCGCAACTGGCCGCGCCATTGCGGGTGGCCGGTTTGCGCGGGCGCAACCTGGAATTGGTTGAACATCGCGTCCTCAAACGCTTGGCACAGGCAGGCGTGAAGCTTGGCACTGCCCGTGCCGACAGCACCGGCTATGCCCTAGCCGAAGACTTGGCCTTGAGCTTGGGGCTATTGTTCCGCGCCTTGGCACCCATGCGCAACCGCGACAACATCCGCGCTGTTGCTGACGGCATTGAAGCCATGGGCCGGGAGGAAGCGGCCTATTGGCTGGGCATGGCAATGCACCGCAAGAACCCGCGCCGGGTATTGACCGCGTTGCGGTTTTTGATGACTGAACCTAGTAAAACGAGGGCGAGTATATGAAGCTCAAGCAAGTCACTTTAGAAACCTTCCGTGCCATAGGTCGTTTGGAATTGCCATTACATCCACAACTGACGGTTTTTGTCGGCGAGAATGGAGCGGGGAAGACTTCCGTACTGGATGGGATTGTTGCGGGTTTAGAGCCAATTATTTCGTATTATCCTAACGTCCAACATAAGAGCTTTTTTAAACCTTCTGATATAAGGCAGGTTTGGCTTGATGGGCCAGCACCTTTTCCTCTGTTCGCTCTCCCCAAAAATCCAAGGGGAATGGGGCAGTCAGCGGCGTATTGTCGTATTCAACTTGAAACCACAACTGGATTAGTTTGGGATAAGACTCATCTTCGGGACAATACCGGCACTACCAAAAGAGCTATGCCAGCGGAAATAGGGGTAACCCAATTAAAGGAATTTATTGAACCAATTATCGCTGATTGGCAGCAGGGTGGTGCAAAATCACTGCCTATTTTTATTAAGTATGGCGTTAATCGCACCGTATCTGAGGAAACCGAAATCCAAAAAGACATTAAGAACCTAGATATACCGGATTCCCCTTTTGCCGCGTTATCAGATGCAATTAACGGAAGTATCAGTTTTTCCGAAGCTGTGAAGTGGTTTATAGATATGGAAAATATTGAATACCGGTTGAAAGCTGGAAAGCAAAACTGGAATTTTAAGTTTCCATTTTTGCAGGCGATCCGTAATGCCATTGAAGGTACATTGCCCAACTGCACTAATTTTCGCACCGACTATAAGCACCCACATGGGCTAGGTGAGCCATACAGTTTTATTGTGGATTATGAAGCAATTCCGGGACAAACAGAACAACTATTCCTCAATCAACTCAGCGGCGGCTACAAAATCATGCTGGCTTTGGTGATGGATATTGCCCGTCGTCTAGGCCAAGCTAATCTGTTTATTGATAATCCTTGCGATGCGGAAGCCATAGTCTTGATTGACGAAGTGGAATTACACCTACATCCCCGCTGGCAGCAGCATGTGCTTGTCGATTTAATCCGGGTTTTTCCGAATGTACAGTTTATTGTGACTACCCATAGTGCCCCGGTTTTAACGACTGTAAGGCCAGAAAATATAGTCATTTTACGCAGGGAAGACGAAGGCATTGCTGCCTACTCCGCGCAATCCTCGTATGGGGCGGATACGAATCGCGTCTTGTCCGAAATCTTGGGAGTCGATCCCCGTCCGCCCACCGAATACAATGAATTCACCCGTATTTTGGCGGAATATTGGCGATTGATTGAAGAAGATAAAGGTGAATCAGACGAAGCGCAGGCGAAGCGTGAGCGGTTGGAAGCACTTTCCGCTGCGGATCCTGATTTGCTCTATGCTGACATGGATATCCGCCGCCGCCGTGCTATCCGCCAAAAACGTGGCGCGGCATGAAGAAAATCTCCACATTGGGCAACTCACCGCAAGGTTTGCAACATTATTTACAAAACATCCCGGCTGGAGATCGAAATTGGGAGAGTTTTCGCAATTACGTGGATTACAAAAACACCGACGGTGAATATGCCTACAAAGAACTTATGCTTGCTTTAACGCGAAAGCAGCATAATTTGTGCGCTTATTGCGAAATAGAACTCAAAGACACCGACCGCCAAATTGAGCATTTCCATCCGAAAAGCGACATGAAAAATGGTGTTGAATGGGCGTTTCTTCCGTCTAATTTATTGGCTGCTTGCAAGGGCGGCGATAATCCTAATGAAAAAGACCCTCGACGCACTTTGGAACCTATCAAAGAAAATCGTAGTTGCGGCGCATCTCACGGCAATCAGGTCTTGCAAAATGACCAGCATCCCGCCAATTTGCCCGCGATGCCATCTATCTTTCTAGTCTATCGACATGGGGAAATTACAGTCAATCACGAGGCGTATAGCAAAAATGCGGAGTTTCAAAAGATAGCTCAATCCACTATTGTCAGCCTAAATTTAAATTGTAGACGACTGAAAAACGCCCGTTCTGGATTGTTTGAGAGATTACTCAAGGAGTTTAACCAACGCACACAGGAGCAAACCGACGCAGAGGCAATGTCTGAGATGGCCCTTGCTTCTTTATTACCGGATGATTCTGGAAAATTACCTCCGTTTTTCACTACCCGGCGCAGCTTTCTTGTAGAGTTCGCCGAAGAACTTTTGCAGCATCATCCCGAGGTATGGATTTGATTTTATGTCATTCCCTCGAACCATTAAGCCAATCCTTGAAGCTAACAAGTCGGCTGAAAGGATTTCGCCCTGCGGAGAAACCCCATGCAACACGAACTCAAGATAAACTGCCCGCCAGAACTGTTGCTAAGCCTGCATCAGAACGCTGAACAACTTGCCGAGTGGATAAAATTACAAGCAGCCATTACCCTCTACAAAGAGGGCAAGATTTCATCCGGGCTTGCAGCCAACTGGGTGGGGCTTTCCCGTATCGACTTCCTCCAACGAGCCATGCAAGCTGGCGCTGTCCTGCTGGAGGATTCCGAAGATGATTACAACCGTGAAACAGCCTTGCTGTGAACGTATTCAGTGCCACCTGATTAGCATGTTGTTTCAGCTAACCTCGAAAAACCGTCGTTCCGGCATGGATCGCCGGAACCTAGGCTCCAGATGGACGGCGGGGTTTGGTGGTATCCCTGCAATCTGGATTCCGGCGATCCATGCCGGAATGACGCAAAGCTGAAACGTCTTTTTAATCAGGCAGTGCCAAGCAAATGGGGCTTATAGAATCATTTTGCGAATCCGCCGAAGCCATGCGGCAACAGGGGATTTATTTCAGCGACACCTTGATCCGGCGACTGGCCAACCGGATTGGCGAATAAACAACGGAGACGAAATGCCCGATACCCGATTGATTGAAAGATGGTTGCCGATTGCCGCGTTGGGCGAGGAAAGCGTCCGCGAACGCCGTTCGATGACTGCGCTGCCGCCAACCTATTATCTGCACGTCTGGTGGGCGCGGCGTCCACTGGTGGCCTCGCGGGCGGCGATACTGGCGGTGCTATTGCCAGCGGATGCGGATCGGGAAAAGTTTATGCGGGTGTTGGGGATACATGGCGATCCGGTGGCTGCGAAACGGCGCATCGCCAAGGCAACAAGGGAAGATGTACGACTAGGTGCTGAAGCCTACGGGTACCCTCGTGCATTCTCATATCTCCCAACCAGTTCAGAAAGCGAATGGGTTAATGACGAACTTTCCCGGATTGGACTGGATAACCCCATTATCCTCGATCCAACCGCTGGCGGCGGCAGCATTCCCTTCGAGTCGGTTAGGCTCGGATTTTCCACATTGGCAAACGATCTTAATCCTGTCGCAGCCCTTATCCAAAAGGCAACGATAGAGTGGCCTGTCGTTTTTGGAATGTCTGTGCAACAAGAGTTATTGAGGTTGGGCCAACAATTGGTTTCGCGAGTACGTGATCGTTTGGCATTCGCTTATCCGTCTGAACCGGATGAAGACATGCGTTCCGACGGCTATCTCTGGGCGCGTACCATCACCTGCCCATACTGCGATGGGCTGGTGCCGCTTTCCCCAAACTGGCGGCTGGCACCCGATGGCACGGGTGTTCGGTTGGTTCCACAGATCGTTCCCACGCTCCAGCGTGGGAATGCCGCCTTGGACGCTCCAGCGTCCCCGAACGCGGCGCAGAGCGCCGCCGGATGCGCTACCACGCCGGAGCGTGGGAGCGATCATCTGAAGCCGGAGCGTGGGAGCGATAGGGTCTGTTCCTTTGAGATCGTCCACAAACTCAAAGACCATTCCCCCGGCACGGTAGCCGGTGGCGACGGCACTTGTCCATTTCCCGACTGCCAACGTGTCATTGACGGCGACGTGATCAAACGTCAAGCCCAAGACCGGAGGATGGGGCAGCAGCTTTACGCCGTGGTTTATAAGCGCAAGATTGTCACCAAGACCAAGACCGGCAAGGAGAAAGTCAAATGGGAACGCGGCTACCGCGCACCCCGCTTGGAAGACGAGGTGTCTGAACTGATTGCGGAACGGTTGGCGGAAAAGCTGCCTGAGTGGGAGGCGTTAGACATTGTGCCAACGGAAGCCATCCCTGATGGACTAAAGACGTTGGAGCCGCAACGATACGGCATGGTGAAATGGCAAGATTTGTTCTCTTCGCGCCAATTGCTAGGCCACGGAACCACCGTGGAAATCTACCGGGAATTGCTGGAGGAAGAGCAGGCCGCTGGACGATTGAATGAAACGGCCAAGGCGGCGTTTGGTTATTTGGCACTGACTCTCGACAAAATGCTGAATTACAACTCACGCATGTCGGTTTGGATGCCCACCCGCGAAGTGATTGCCAATACTTTCAATCGACACGACTTTGCCTTCTGCTGGTCTCATGCAGAAATGGCCCCCCTGATCGTTGGATTGGGCTACGACTGGGCCGTTGAACAAACCGGCAAGTGCATAGCCGAACTAATCCAACTCGCCCGCCCTGATTTGACCGGCAGTGTCGGCGGACAAACCACGCTGGATTTCCACGCCTACACCCCGCCGTCTATCATACTGACTTGCAAATCCGGCGACAGTCTGGATCACATCGACGATGCCAGTATCGACGCTGTAGTGATGGACCCGCCCTATTACGATAACGTGATGTACGCGGAACTGTCGGATTTCTTCTACGTCTGGCTGAAACGCACGGCGGGTTATGTTTACCCTGAACTGTTCCGCCGCCAACTGACCGACAAGGAACATGAGGCCGTCGCCAACCCCGCCAAGTTCAAAGACCAGAAAGGCGCGAAAGTGCTGGCCGCCCGCGACTATCAAGAACGCATGGCGGCGATCTTCGCCGAATGCCGCCGGGTGTTGAAGGCCAACGGCATCATGACCTTGATGTTCACCCACAAGGCCACTGGCGCTTGGGACGCGCTGACCAAGGGTTTGATGGAAGCCGGTTTCACCATCACAGCCTCTTGGCCGATCAACACCGAAGCGGAAGGCAGCTTGCACATCAAAGACAAAGCCGCCGCCAACAGCACGATTTTCCTAGTGTGTCGGCCAAGACCACTCAGGGATAACATCGCTGGGAGCGATGTTATCCCTACATACTGGGAAGACGTGGAACCGCTAGTCGCCAAAGCCGTCCGCGCCCGTGTCAAGGATTTTCAGGCTGCCGGCATCGTCGGCGTGGATTTGTATCTCGCCTCCTTCGGCCCTGCGTTGGAAGAATTCTCCAAACACTGGCCGCTGCAACGCGGTACGCCGCGCCCCATCCCCGAAGCCCGCAAGCGCCGCCGCCAGGTGGAAATGTTCGAGGAGGAATGGGACCCTTACGCGGTGATGCCAGAAGATGCACTTGATGCCGCACGCCGCGAAGTCAAACGCTGGCGCTTGGAACAACTGACCCACCTAAAAGCCAATGCCGAACTTGATCCATCGACTTCGTGGTTCGTGCTGGCTTGGGATGCTTTCAAGGCCCCCGTGTTTGCCTACGACGAAGCCCTGCGCCTCGCCCGTGCCGTGGGGGTGGACTTGGACACTGACATTGTGGGCCGTTTGGCGGAGAAGAAAGGCAGCGACATCCGCCTATGGGACAGCACCCAGCGTGCAGCCAAGGGCGCATTGGGTCCGCTGGACGGCTCAAAAGGCTTGATCGACACGATCCACCATGCCGCCAATATGGGCCGTACCCGCACACTGGCTGCCGCCCGTGACTTGGTGGCACAGGTCAAACTCGACGAAGACCAACGTTTCTTCGCCGCGCTGGAAGCGGTGCTGGAAGTCCTGCCGGTTTCGAAAGCCTTCACCGGCATTGAATTGGATGGCGATGTGGCGGCGGCGGGCAGTGATTTTGAAGTGTTGGAAAATCTGCGTAAATTGGCTTATACCGAACAGGTCGATGAGCCGCAACAATTGGAACTCTGGAGGAACGAACAATGAGCCGCCCCGCCTTGAATCTGCCTACACTGTATGAGCAATTAATGGATTTGCCGGAAAACATCACCGGTGAAATTATCGACGGCGAACTCTATACCCAGCCGCGTCCAGCAGGGAGGCACGGAGAAGCTGGTAGTGTGATGGGAATGCACCTTGGACCCCCGTTTAGGCTTGGGAATGGAGGACCCGGCGGTTGGTGGATTTTGGACGAACCGGAAATCCATTTCGTCCGCGACACCGTGGTGGTCGTGCCGGACTTGGCCGGGTGGCGGCGCGAGCGCATGCCCAATATCCCGGAGGATCACCGCTTTGAAGTCGTGCCCGATTGGGTTTGCGAAATCCTCTCGCCGTCCACCGGCAAAAAAGACCGCGCCAAGAAGTTGCCGCTCTATGCCCGTTACGGCGTTGCCCACGCCTGGCTGGTCGATCCATTGGCGCAGACTTTGGAAGCCTTCTCGCTTCATGAAGGGCATTGGTTGCTGGTCGCCACCCTCACAGATGATGATCCGGTTAGCTTGGCCCCGTTTGATGCCATCACGTTTTCACTGGCGGATTTGTGGGTGTGATGGCCTTGCTTGCCCAAAACCCATGGAAACTCAAATACACGCCCGAAGACGGCGATCTGGTCAGGTTGTTTTATCTTCCTGCCTTGGAAGATGCGGTTCGGTATGACCGGCTGACCGGTTATTTCAACGCATCCGCCTTGGCCTTGGCGGCGCGGGGCATCGATAATCTAGTGCGCAACCAGGGACGCATGCGGATGGTCGTCGGTTGCACCCTGGACGCGGCTGAAATCGAGGCCATCGAACACGGCGAGAAAATGCGGGTGCTGGTGGATCGCCATCTAGCGGCCTCACCGCTCGACCCGCCCGACGGCTATGCCCACAATGCCTTGGAACTGCTGGCATGGATGGTCGCCAAGGATATTCTCGAAGTCAAAGTCGCGGTGCCTTGCGATGAAAACCGTCGCCCGATTCCCGCCGACGGCATTTTCCATGAGAAAGCCGGCATCATAGAAGACCGGGCGGGCGACAGGCTGGCATGGAACGGCAGTTTGAACGAAACCGCCGCAGGTTGGAAACACAACTGGGAAAGCATCAATGTCTTCACTAGTTGGGGGCATGAACCGCAGCGGGTCATTGACGAGGAGCAAAATTTTGCGAAGATTTGGGCCGACCAGGCGCAACGGGTCATCACGCTGGATATTCCGTCTGCCGTGCGGCAAGACCTGATGCGCTTCTTGCCCGAAGATGACCGGCCAGCCCGCTTTAACGACAAAAGCCCCAAGGACAAACCGGTTCCCAAGGCAAAGCCTGAAGCAACGCCTTTAGAGACGACGCATGATCTTCGGCGGCTCGTTTGGGGTTTTATCCGTGTCGCGCCGACCCTGCCCGATGGCGGCGAAAGGGTGGGCGAGGCGACCGCCGCCGTGGAGCCTTGGCCGCATCAGATTAGGGCCTTCCATCGCTTGTATGGCCACTGGCCGCCGAAACTATTGATCGCCGACGAAGTGGGCTTAGGCAAGACCATTCAGGCCGGTTTGCTGTTACGCCAGGCGTGGCTGGCAGGTCGTGCAAAACGCATCCTGATTCTGGCACCGAAAGCCGTTTTGCGCCAGTGGCAAATCGAACTGCGCGAGAAATTCAACCTGAACTGGCCGATCTATGACGGTCAAAATCTCGTCTGGTATCCATCGCCTGCCTTGCGCGGACGGGAAACCAAGCCCGTTGAACGGGACTCCTGGCACCATGAACCCATCGTCATCGCATCCAGCCATCTGTTGCGGCGGCGCGACCGTGTGACGGAGTTGCTAGACCAGGCGAGCCCTTGGGATTTGATTATTCTTGACGAGGCCCACCATGCCCGGCGCAAAGCGGCGGGTGCCGTGACCGAGGGTGGCCCGAATGCCTTGTTGAAGTTGATGCGGGAATTGAGGCACAAGACCCAAGGCTTGATTCTGATGACGGCAACACCGATGCAAGTCCACCCGGTCGAGGTTTGGGATTTGCTCAATCTGCTGGGCCTGCCGCCGGAATGGACTTCCCAAGCTTTCTTGCGATATTTCGCCGATCTCGACCATCCCAATCCATCCCCCGAAGCCATGGAGAATTTGGCTAGACTGTTCCAGTCGGTGGAGCAGTTCTTCGGCCCGTTGGACGATGAAACGGCGGCACGGATTGCCGGCCTAAGCCGGTTGAAAACAGCCAAAATCCTCCGCGCGTTGCGGGATGCGGCCAGCATTCCACGCCGCCAACTCGAAACCAAGGAACGCCAGGCGGCGATTCGCCTATTGCGGGTTTATACCCCGATCCGGCATTTGGTTTCCCGCCATACCCGCGAATTGCTGCGCAAGTATTATCAAGCCGGTAAGTTATCAACCCCCATTGCCAAGCGCGACGTGGAAGACCGGTTTATCGAAATGAGCCAGGCAGAGAGGGCTTTGTACGAAGCAGTCGAGGATTACATCTCCACCACCTATAACCAAGCCTCGGTGAAGGAGCGTAGCGCGGTGGGTTTCGTCATGACCTGCTACCGCCGGCGCTTGTCCAGCAGTTTCCGCGCTTTGGCGCAAACCTTGTTCCGCCATCTCGATAGTTTGGACACCCTCCCGGCTTTGGAAGAAGACCAGCCCGACGATGAAGCGGCGGATGACATCCTCGACATGGACGAAGCCATGGAAATGGAACGCCTTGCCTTGGCCTGCGAAGAAAAAGCCGATATTGAAAGCTTATTCGAACGCATCAAACAATTGCCACCGGATACCAAGGCCGAACGGCTCAAAGACCTGCTGACGGAATTACGAGGCTCGGGTTTCGGGCAAATCATGGTGTTTACCCAGTATACCGACACCATGGATTTCTTGCGTGAAGAGGTGGCCAAACTACCCGGCATCCGCATTCTATGCTTCTCCGGTCGCGGCGGAGAAATGCCGAATACGGATGGCAGTTGGACGACGGTGAACCGTGACAGGGTCAAGGCACTATTCAAACAAGGTTTGGCGGATGTGCTGCTGTGTACCGATGCCGCAGCCGAAGGCTTGAACTTCCAATTTTGCGGCGCACTGGTCAACTACGACATGCCTTGGAACCCCATGAAGGTCGAGCAGAGAATAGGCGCATTGACCGCTTAGGGCAAGTCCATGGCATCATTCGCATCGTCAATTTACATTACGAGGGAACCGTCGAAGCGGATGTCTACCGGGCACTGCGCTCCCGGATTGGCCTGTTTCAATCGGTCATTGGCCGCTTGCAACCGATCTTGTCGCAACTTCCCTCCCGCATTGCCGCAACAGTCTTCGCCAGCCGAACCCAACAGGAAAGCGAGCGCTCCCGTGTCGTGAATGACATTGAGCTTGAAGTGGAGGCCATCGGTCAATCCGGCTTTGACATTGATGCGGTGACAGAGACGGAATTGGAGCAACTTCCCCGGCCTGAGCCACTATTGGACTTAAACGATTTGGATAGGGTGATACAACGTGAAGCCGCCATGCCGCCGGGAATCATCGCCAATCCGCTGGCCCTTCGGGAGTATGCGTATCAATCGCCTGGAATGGCAAATCCGTTGCGGGTTACCACCGACAAAGACTACTATGAACAGCACTCCGAGAGCGTGGAACTTTGGTCGCCGGGAAACCCCCTGTTCCCCGTGCCTGATTGCGTGGCAGGAAGCGAAGAACTGCCGTCAGGATTATCCATGGACAAACTGCTTTGATTGGGTTGACAATCTTCGGTAAATCCACACACTAAAACTAAAATTGATAAAAGGGGAAGCCTCAATGTATAAACAAGCGCTGATCGATGCCTTGGCGGCAAAGACCGAATTGACCAAGGCAGATTCTGCCAAGCTGCTGGATGCCTTGCTTGAAACCATCGTCGAGAAGGTCTCCGCAGGCGAACCCGTCGTCCTTGTCGGTTTTGGGACCTTCAAGTCCGCGCATCGTCCCCAGAGCGTGGGGCGCAACCCTGGCACGGGGGAACCGCTTACGATCAAGGAAACCTCGCTCCCCAAGTTTGCCCCCGGCTCGACTTTCAAGGGCGCTGTCGCGGAAGCATTCCACAGGCGTCAGGTAGAAAAGGCCGCAGCGGAAAGGGCCGAGGTGGAAAAGGCTGCAAAGCAGGCCAAGACCGCTAGGGCCAAAAAAAGCGACGCGGCGGACGGGAAGAATAAGAAAAAGAAAGAACCGTCAGGAAATTGAAAGATAGCGTTCAGTTGCTTAACGGGGGTAAAAACGGCGGTTCAGACCTTGAAAATATATTGGAAACAGCCGATGACTAGGGCAGAATTCATTTCCCGGCTGGCCGACAGGCTAGGCCACCTGCCAGCTGGCGAAGTCAAGGCAGCGGTGCTGGCGATCACCGACCGGATTGGCCTCGCTTTGCAGAACGGGGACCGGGTGGAGATTCGCGGGTTCGGCGGGTTTTCGCTGCACCGCCGCCCGCCGAGGGTTGGCCGCAATCCGAGGACCGGGGAGGCTGTTAATATGGCAGCCCGTTTCTGAGACTGAGCATTCTTTTTGATGGACAATTTTCAGGTTAATTGATGGTCAATTGGGGTGCGTTCAGACAGATATGGTCTATGACTGGGTTATTGGCAGAGTTCCGTCTGCCTTTTTGTCAGCCGCCGTCATTTAATGTGGAAACGGTTGCCGGAGGTGTTTAGCGAGTTGCCCCCGGCAACAGGGTGTTGCCTGATGAAGTTCGCTCAGAAAGGCGGGTCGGTTTCGCCGAACGGCCCGGCATCAGCAAGGAAAGACGGCTTCTGTTCGTCGGCATGCCGC
>Ga0209083_1000947_pt1 | contig 36783 bp, 36 predicted proteins | sample AM7aDNAmetaG_FD_184132 | JGI IMG/M metagenome (GOLD analysis project Ga0209083, IMG submission 184132) | Freshwater microbial communities from Finland to study Microbial Dark Matter (Phase II) - AM7a DNA metaG (SPAdes) (version 3) | ecosystem: Environmental > Aquatic > Freshwater > Lake ... | reverse complement strand
GACCTCTGTTGCAGTCTCTCCATGACGGACTGTGTTATCAATGAGGTTATACAAAACCTTCTCAAAGAGCGGGTCTGCAAAGATCTGTAAAGTTCCAGTTTTATCAGTTATACGAATTGCGGGGTTACTGGCTAATATAACCATATTAGATAAATTTAGCCATTTGGGTGATTTCAATCCCAGATTCTGATAATCCTTCGTAAATTCTATCTGGTGCTCAATGGCCTTTGCTGAATCTTGTATTTTATCGAGGAAAGGTTGAATTTCTCCTATATCTTTTGCTTTTCGTGCAAATCGTAAGAAACCCTGTATCGTTATCACTTTATTCTTTATGTCATGTCGGGTAATGCCGGAGAGAAGGTTAAGTTTCTTATTTGTTTGATTAAGTGCGTCTTCTGTTCGCTTTCTTTCGCTAATATCAATAAAATTTTCAAGTAATTTTTCCCTGCCCCCTATTTGAATTCTTTTTACTGATTTTAGGACAGGGACCCTTACCCCATCGGTGTTCAACAGCACTCGCTCGGCATTATCAACCTTCTGATTTAAATCTGTAATCGGACAGGCCCCTTCGTCAGCAGGACAGAGAAATTTATGACATTTTTTCCCGACGATATGGTCTGGGGTAGTCATAAACAAAGTTGATGCGGTCGGATTGGCAAATTCAATGGTGTGGGTTTCTCCATCCACGATGATAACTCCAGAAGTCAGGTTGTCACTGATAAAACGTAGACGTTCCTCACTCTTTTGCAATGCTTCTTCCATCTGTTTGTGCTCTGTGATGTCCTGGACAGTACCATAGAGCCCCATGATTTTTCCAGTCTTGTCACGTTGTACCCCGCCGAAAGCATTTGTCCATCGTATATTGCCATCGGGTCGGATCATTTCAAGTTCGAGATTGTACGGTTCGCCGGTCGTAAGTGCTCTCGTAACAGCACTACTCAGACTTTCCCAGCTGGTAGGAGAATAGACTCGTGGAAGCTCTGCAAAGGTGGGAGCCGGTAGCAATGGATCCCATCCGGCTATATTGTACAGTTCTTTGGACCAGGTCACAGTATCGGTTTCTATAACCCAGTCCCAGATCCCAATGTGCGCCAGACGATGGGCCTCTTTCAGACGCTCATGAGTAGATACTAGCTCTAGTTCCGTCTGTTTGCGGTCGGTGATGTCCTCCACAAGCCCGAACATTTTTTGCGGTTCGTGGAAGTCATTATACTCTGGTTGTCCCTTCGCCCATATCCAACGAATAACGCCATCTTTTTTGCGGATTCGACATTCGAAGTCCCAGACCGATAAATTTTTCATTGCCTGCCCGAATTTTGTATCCACCATGGAACGGTCTTCAGGAAGTACATGGTCGAGGAACATTTCATACGTCCACTCCGGGAGAAGTTCTTCATAACCGAAGATCTGGTCATGGCGAAACGATCTCCATGCCGTGTGCGTTATCAGGTCAAGCTCCCATGCACCAATATCTGCAGCTTCCAGCGATAAGATGATTCGTCGTTCGCTATCAGCAAGAGCTTTTTCCGCCATCTTACGGGCAGTAATATCCCTAATATTGCACTGGATAATCTTCTTATCACCGACAAGGTAGACATTGCTGATGAACTCAACATCCATACTCAGCCCGTCTTTTGTTTCCAGTGGGAGGTCTTCGTACCTGATATAACCATTCGTTTTCAGCTCAGTGAATGCATCCTGAGCTGTGGATTTGTCTTTGATGAACCCGAGTTCCCAGAGATGTTTACCAACAAACTCTTCCAGCGGGTATCCCAGCATATCAAGAATGAATTTATTTGCTTCTATAACTTCGCCAGTATTACCGTCGAGGATCAGGATCGCGTCCTGTGCAGTTTCGAAGAGGCGTCGATACTGAAGTTCTGATTTCTTAAGTTCATTCTCGACACCGATCCGTTGCTCTTCCTGATCAAGGGCCAGGAGAGCAGATGAGATATCCGCGGATTGTTCGTCGAGGAGCCGGATAATCGGGTCGTTAAAAAAACCCGATTCTAACGCATAGAACGTTATAACACCAGCATTTTTTGTATCCAGTGCGAAGGGAAATGCAGCGATTGAAAGATAGCCCCGTTCCAGTGTTCCATTGCGCCATGGCGCTATTATGGGATCATGTTCAACATTATTGCAGACTTTGAATTTGCCCTCCCTGAACACAATTCCCGTCAGGCCACGACCCAGGGGAATATCCAGAGTTGATATGTCGATCATTTCAAGGTAACCATTAATATGATCATACACTGCAGTGGGCTCGATTGAATGGTTTTCAGGGTTGAAAAGTCCCGCCCAGGCCATTTTTAATCCGCCGATTTCAATAACAATCCTGCAAATCTCGTTTAGTAGTGCCTTTTTATCATGGATCTGCATGACAGCCTTGTTTGTCGCGGAAAGCACGGTATAAAGCCGGTTGAGTGCGATAACTTCCTGTTCCGCCCGTCGCCTAGATACTACCGTATGCATCTTGTTTACGAGTTCTGCAAATTGTGGCTCAGGTGCACCCCCCTTCTGAAGATAGGAGTCGGCCCCATTTTCGAAGGCTTCAATTGCGACCTCTTCTCTGCCCCTACCGGTAAACAAAATGAAAGGGATTCCTTTATTTTTCAATCGAACCTGTTTGAGAAACGCAATGCCGTCCATACCTGGCATCTGGTAATCTGAAATGATGGTGTCATACCGTTCCGTTTTCAACAGCTCCAACGCCTGGTTGCCAGAAGAAACCGTATTTATAACAAACTCCCCATCTTCCTCAAGGAATAACTTGGCAAGTTCCAGGAGGTCGGATTCGTCATCAACATAGAGAACCCGAATAGCATCGACCATCTCATGCACCATTCCTATCTATATTGCCAGGTTTGCATACCGCTTCCGGAGTCCCTGAGCAGTGTGGTATTTTCTATTAAAACAGAATGTCTTGTCTTTTCGTGATTGTTATCCATATAGGAACTCGGTCTGGTTTTTCCTATATTATTACCTGAAGTGGGTACCAGGGATATGGCATTCTCCAATTTTTATATCCAGTGCAAGTCTTTCAGCATTTGAAGGAACCTGTTACAGTTCATCGGATGTACTAGTATAGTGATGATAGGAGTTTGCACATTTAAAGGTTGTGCAAGATGGATGTGAGACGTTTCCACCCCATTTATCCCCCTGAAGATATCCGAATGGGTGGAAACATAACCCAAGCAAAGCAGGGATCGGCCGGAGCGATCTATAGCAAATTAACTTCCATAACGCCACTTCTCATCCGGCACCGTGATCTCGAACCGTACACCCTTCCCTGGTTCGCCGGTCTCGCGGATTGTGATGCCGGTGATTTCAAGAATTTCCTTAATAACCTGACCTCCCAGTACTTAAGCGCATAAATTGCACTTGAAAAATCCTTTTTGAATCTGAAAAGTTTAGAGGCAGGTAATTAATCGATTTTGAAGATAATCAATAACACAAATTATATATACTATATGCGCTCATATTATAGTGACAGACATGAAGTCCACAGTGCGCATTAAAGTGATTAATGGAAAGGAGTACTGGTATGAGGACACCCCTTACTATGATAAGGAGAAGAAACAGATCCGACATAAGTCCAAATATCTCGGAAAAAATATTGAGGGTCAACCAATCCGGGTAAGGGATGAGCATATGATCCCGATTGAGATGACGGCTTCATCCGCTCCGAAATCCGCATATACTCATGGAAATTTACTTCCTTTACAAAAAATCACACAGGATCTTTCAATTCAGACAATACTTGAAAATTTTTTGAATGAAGTTGAAACAGACACAATAATCACCCTTGCCTATAATCGCGTTGTACGTCCAATGGCGATGTGTAATGTTCAAACCTGGTATGAGAGTTCATCACTCTGGTTGAATAACAGCGATCTTCCACTTACGAGCCAGCGTATTAGTGAAATTCTTGGCGCTATTGGAAGGAGTAACATTCCTGAACAGTTTATGAATCAATTCACAAAATTTCTCGAACCCGAAGCTACATTGCTATATGATATCACGAGTCTGTCAAGTTCATCACAACTCATAGAATTGCTCGAATATGGATATAATCGCGATAATGATGGCCTTCCACAAATTAATCTGTCGCTAGATGTTGATAAAAAAAGAGGTATACCCATTCGATATGAAATATATCCAGGAAGTATTGCGGACATCACGACGTTGCACAACACTATACGAAGATTACATACGGCGGGTTTAGAACACTTTAAACTGATCCTCGACAGGGGTTTTTTCTCACAGACAATCCTCGCTGAGTTGATAGATACTCAAATCCCGTTCATAATCCCTGCAACAATTCAACTCACTTCTGTAAAAGAATTGATGAGTAAAGCGCAAGTTGCAGTGAAAAGAGCAGAATTTCTTCAGAAATTTGAAAAGGGGAAAATATTTGCAATGCCTGTCACTTTAGAACATCATTATGACCTTGAGAAGGAACCCAGAACATTGTCCGTAAAAGGATATTGCTATTATGATCCTCGACGGGAGATGGAAGAAAAAAATTTATTTTATCTTCATCTTCACGATGTTGTAGAAAAACTTGAGAATTGTCTACCAAAAAACTGGAGAAGACCAGAAACAGTTGTTCATGAAATAGCGAAAGGATACTCTAAATTTTTAACTTGGAAATTTATTGATGGGCGTTTCGAAGTTGCAATAAAACAAAAAGCAGTCACTCAACGAGTAAATAGAATGGGGAAGTTTATTCTGTTCTATTCGGGGGAAATGGACTGGCTAGCATGTCTCACCCATTATAGACAGCGTGATGCAGTTGAAAAGTGCTTCCTGGCTATGAAAAAGGATATGGAAACCCTCCCCTTAAATGCGAGACGAGAAGATACGGTCAGAGGTTACTTGTTTGTCACATTCCTAGGTTTAATCTTGAGAATGAGACTTCAGATGATAATGAAGGATACGGGTCTTGCAAAACAATATTCAGTCGAAAAACTCCTTCTTGAACTTGAAAAAATTAAGATTTTTGAGCTATCTCAAGGTGAGACCATGCTTTCTGAAGTCAATAAGAAAAACCGACAAATATTAGAGACTTTCGGTTTATGCGCCTAACAATCGGGAGTTCAGGCTAAAAAGGATTTGTCTGATCTGATCGTTGTCATGAATTGCCGTGCTAACCTGATATTCAGGACTAGGTTTGATGGAGTATTATCTTCATTTAGAAGGTCAATCGCTTCTTCGTGCTTATCAAGAGCTGTTAAAGAGAATTGAGAGCTATAATAAAAAGTTGTTCATCAGGGTTTTTCCTATTAAGATTCCCTATCTCGCCACAGATAAATTCAACATTAAAATGAGATGGTATCGTTATAAAAAGATTAAAGCCCTCTGATAATGCCAGGGCATATTTATAGGTTCCAAAGAAGGAGGACAATTTTAAGAATAGTTATGATGGAATTGAAATATGTTTTTAACTCTCTAGTAACATCAGTACTCGGAGCATTTAGCTTATAGGACTTACTTGAATAACATAATATGATAAACAGATATGGATTGCTAGTTAAAGATATGGAAGATGAAGGGACAAATATTCCAGGTTTATTTCCATTCTGACTAATGAATAATACCATCGCGTATTGGACCGTTCCAAATGGATGAACTAAATCTCTGTCAGACATCAGATATCGAGGAGGCAACCTTTTACACTCGATCCGGGGAAAAGTACTGGATCATCCATCAGACCCGGTTACATACGTATCTTCGTCTTGATGAGCAGGATTATCTCCTCTGGAAACTGATGGATGGAAAACGGACAATAACTGACCTTGTGATTAATTTTCAGAATACCTACCACTCGATGCCGTTTGCAAGGTTGGAACAATTAATTTCCAGACTCTCTGCTGATGGTTTTTTGAGAACTTTTAACACCCAGTATTCCATCACTTCTCCAAAAATACAAGAATACATTGATAAAAGGCGATTTTGGGAAATTTTAATTCCTATTCCTGAAATAGACCGGTTATTTTTAAAACTATCCCGAAATACTTCCTGGCTTTTTAAGTCACAGTTTGTGCAATTTTCTTTTTTACTTATTTGTCTCTCTGGATTTGTCTATTTCATTATCACAGAACCACTCCCCAGTTATCCAATCCTTCTTGAGGGTGATTCACACGTTATCGCAATACTATGGACATACCTTGCTGTTCTCGCTTCAGCCATTCTGCATGAATGTGGTCATGCACTAGCATGCAAATTCTATGGCAGAACTATAAACAAGGCGGGATTTGTCCTTTATTACGGTTCACCCTGCTTATTTGTAGACACAACAGATATCTGGATGGCACCACCGAAGGCTAGAATTATAGTATCGCTCGCTGGACCAGCAGTTAATCTTTTTATTGGATCACTCTGTTCTCTTACTGTGTTCTTTTTCCCGGACACTTCATATAGCACTGGCATATGGAGATTTGCATTTGTATCCTATTGTCTTGCTCTCATAAATCTCAACCCACTCCTTGAATTTGACGGGTATTATGCCCTAACCGACCTTTTGGAACTACCTAATCTGAGAACGAAGGCATTTCAGTATATTCGATCCTTCTCAATTATAAGATTATTTAGGAAGCAGGAACAGGTGGATTCACAGGGTTTCATCTATCTGCTCTATGGGATAGGTGGAGGACTATTTACACTTTTTATGGTTATTATAGGACTCTATATTTGGGAGGCACATGTTGAGGATGTTGTGACCACAATTATTAGTAACAAATACGAATGGGATCGTTTCCTTACTTCGCTTGTGATAGTATTGATCTTTCTCCCCTTTATAGCGGGTATGATAGTGCAGGGTCTCTCTTACATACGGACTCACCTGAATCGCTTCAGGTAGAAATTTCACATTTTTTCCTTTCATTGATGTGGAGAATACATGGAAAAAATATCTTAACCATTACGGGATAACATTATAAAACCATGAGTCGTTTTCGGGTAGTATTTGTCTATGCACCTTTTGGATCAAGTACCTATCCTGCATTGGGTATATCACAATTCAAAACTGCTCTTTACAATGAGAATATTGAGTGTGATATTCTCTATTTTAATCTCGAGTTTGCAAAAAAGATTGGAATACAGTTATATGAGGCATTAGTAAAAATCCCTCACCATTTACTTTTTTGTGAATGGCTCTTTTCTTCAGCACTTTTTGGAGAAAACTCCAGTGCAGACAGTGACTTTGTGCGGGAAATTCTATGGGGTGAATACCCGGATTTCTTCTCACCATCTGTCATGTACAACATTATGAGAATCAGGGATATGATTCCTGATTTTTTTGATACATATGCAGATAATGTAGACTGGTCGCAATACGGTTTTATTGGATTTAGTTCAGTATTTCAACAGCAGTGTGCATCTCTTGCACTTGCAAAACGTATCAAGAACCGGTTTCCGGATACTAAAATCCTGTTTGGCGGGTCAAACTGTTTTGGTTCGATGGGAGAAAACCTACCTGATTTATTTCCTTTTATTGATTTTGTCTGTACCGGTGAGGGAGATATCGCGGTACTGGCCCTGGCAAAAGCAATTGTGGATGGGGATATCGCTCCCGTGATTCCAGGAATCGTTTCCCGGGTGGAGAATTCAGTACTAACACATTCAGCAAGTCTGGGATGTAACCTTGATTCCCTCCAGTACCCTGATTATAAAGACTATTTCTCACAACTAAACGGGATAGAGAAGCCAGAGGGTTTTTCATATCAGGTGCTCGTGGAGACATCTCGTGGATGCTCGTGGGGAGAAAAAAGCCAATGCACTTTTTGTGGATTTAATGGGAATGACCTGACATTCAGGAGTAAATCTCCAGATCGTATCATTGAAGAAGTACGGTATTTATCACAAATGTATGGAAAAAATATTTCTTTTACCGATAATATTCTCGCAAAAAGTTATTTTAATCATGTAATCCCGGCACTGGCGTCAATACCGGGTTTAGAAATATTTCTTGAATTGAAAGGAGATCTTACCCGAAAACAGGCTTCCCTTCTTGCAGCGGCAGGCGTTAAAAGGGTGCATGCCGGTATCGAGTCCCTGAGCAATTCGATTTTGCAACTGATGCGAAAAGGGACGAACCTTGTACAAAGTCTGCAGACGTTAAAATGGTGTAAACATTATGGTGTAACAGTCAATTGGAATCTTTTGTATGGTTTTCCCGGAGAGGATCCTGTAGAGTACCAGAAAATGTTGGAGTTGATACCTAAAATCATTCATCTAACTCCTCCCCGTGGCCCCAATCATCTCCGTTTTGACAGGTTTAGCAAATACCATAGAGACCCTGCAGCATATGGAATCATTCGTCTGACTCCGAAAAACGCATATAAATATGTATATCATTCTTTATCGCCCCATGATATCGAAACACAGTGTAACATTTTTGACGCGGACTACAATGATCAATCGGAATTGTATGAAAAAGACCTTACGAATGCTGTCCGTGAGTGGCAGTCATATCCAGAAGCAGATTTCAACCTATTCAAAAGTGGAAACTCTATTCATCTCGTAGATACCCGGACCAGGGGAGAGACGCGGGAATACCTGTATAGCGGGCTTGCAGCTCAAATCTATCTCTGTTGCGACGCTGCCAGGTCAGTTGAATCACTTATAAATCGTTTCCAGGTAAGTAGCGACGAGATAACAACTATTTTGGAGCAATTTTTAAGCGAGAGAATAATTATCAAGTCAGGAAATAACTACCTTAGTCTTGCAATTGAAATGAGCGAACCAGACACACATTATATTAATTCAATCACTGTGAGATCTGAATGATTATAATAGATGAAGTTGAATTTGATACTATGGCATCAGAGAAAGAGATGTATGAAATTATTGGAAGGGCAGTTGCGGATGAAAAATTTCGTGAAGCCCTTATTGTGGATCCAAAAAAAGCAGTGGTAACTCTGGGGTATTCTCTCACAGAGGAGCAGGCCAGGTCATTAAAAGAGTCAGAAATAGGAAAGATTAGTGAGGAATTAAGTTCCAGAATCTCAAAGATGGGTACTGTTTGTGGGATAGCTGGTGTTGCCCTGATGGGACCTTGTTAATTCTTTTTTCCAAACGTTTCAGTGCGTATTATTTCATTTAAAGAAAAGATGTATATAGGAATAGTTTCGGATAGATCATTATGGCAAGCGAAAAAGAGATGTATGAAATTATAGGGCGTGCAGTAGCTGATAAGAAATTCCGTGAAGATCTTATTGCCGATCCAGAGATGGCAGTGAAAACACTAGGGTATTCTTTAACTCCCGAACAGATTTCGTCACTTAAGGAATCGGATCTAGGCAAGATTTCCGATGAACTGAACACGAGAATTTCAAAGATGGGGATTGGTGGATGCGGATTAGCGGGTCTTGGTGCATATGGCGCCGGTATTCCCGAATAATCGTTTTTTTAGCAAATACCTTTTTAATGATACAATCAGATGATATTCACACATTTCGAATAGGGGAGCACGAAATATGGTTTCATTCTAAAACCCTGGAAGTCTCAACCGATCCTCTCCTCGAACCCGCAACTGATAATTCAGCAACAATAATCGCGAATAATGAATTTTCCGGGTCCTATCCGGACTATAAAACTCTTGGCCTCATTCTGACTAATGAATGTAACCTTCGGTGTTCCTACTGTTTTGAACGTATTCTTTTAGGAGAACCATCAAAACAGGTAATGTCTCCTGCAACAGCAAAAAAAGCAATTGACTTCTACTTCTCCTGGTTCCAGGGTTCTTTTCCTTCAATCCTCCTGTTTGGGGGTGAACCAATGCTCTGGTGGAAGAATATCCCTGACCTTATTAAATATGGAAATGAAGTAGCGTTATTTAATAAAAAAAAGATAGAATGGCAAATTTCAACAAACGGAACTTTTATTCCCCCTGATGCAATAAATTTTTTCAAAGAACAGCGAATGAACTTTTTTATCGATATTGATGGAAACAAAAATAATCACAATACTTATCGTCCGTTTGCTTCTGGAGCTGGGTCATATGATATTATTTTGAAGAATTATGAACACCTCCGGGCTCTTAAAGGTTCCACACTTTCCCTTAGGGCAACCGCGACTCCACAATACCCGTTTGTCTTTGAATTGTACAAAAATTTATCCGTGTTGGGTCCGGATAATATTTTTATTTACCCTTGCTATTTTGAGTCAGACACCCAGAGATGGGATAAACCGCCACTTGAGGACCTTCTCCGGGGGTATACTCTTCTCGCAGAACATACCCTTAACCTGATACAGATGGACAACTATCATGATGTTCGTTCATTCCCATTTATCTTCTTTTTATATAATTTGTGTGCACGTGAAAAGAAAAGGAACTATTGCGGGGCATATGGTGGCTTAATTGCAGTTTCGCCTGAAGGAATACTTTATCCTTGTATTGCTTTAGAAAATCAGGAAGAGTATTGTATGGGAGACCTTGGTTCTGGTATAAACCGGGTTTCCCACTGCCGATGGAAAGAATTGTGTATTATTGAACAAAGGGCTGGCTGCAAGGATTGCTGGGCCAGGTACCTGTGCGGAGGAGGATGTATTTCCCATATGCTGCTCACGAACGGACAAAATGGACCGCCTGTCGAATTTGAATGTGCCTTGATACGCCACCTTGCTGAGTTATCTATCTGGTTGTATCTGGAAATTATAGAGAAAAAACCAGGATTCTTTGTCAATTTTATCTCAAAAGACAAAGTTTCGTTTTTGAAAAGTGAAAGAGTTTAGAAAAGATTTGTTTTGAATTCAGGATTAATAACCTGCTAATAGATATAGTATATTCTATCTATCTCACGAGGTAGCCTCATCAACTAAGTCTTCAGTGCTTGTTGGTAGCAGTGTTGCAATTGAATGTGTAGGAGTTGGGGTTTTAATTGAAATTGTAACAATGTGTTTAACCCCGGATAGCAATGTCGCGAGTGAATGAGCTGTGGTTGTAGTTTTAGATAGGCTGATTGTCTTTTTAGTAACTGGTATTGTTGTTACCTTTAACTGGGCTTTAGAGGGAACTTTTTTGGTGGAGTCAAGATAAACAGCTCCCTCACCAATTCTGTTCGAATGTACGTCAATCCTGAACCAGCCATCCTCTCCCCAGTCTGTTCCGACGCTGTTCTTCCCGATAAAGTAATCTTCCCCGTTTTCAATGCCCCATCCGACAAGAATTACAGCATGGTTAGTTTCATCGTATATCGTGTCAGAAGAAAATATTCCACCATCATAATTATCAAACGCATCATCGTCCTCAACACCGACCGCTATCGGGCCCTTCAAATATATGGCTGCTTTCAGTTCGTCAACTGTTGGTAATGAATTCTCCGCATCACCGGTTTCATTCACATAAGCCCATTTATCTGCATGGTACCTGGGATAATCTGAGAGATCTTTGCATGATCCTATCTCTTCAGAATATGGATAATCCGACCTTGGTACTGTGCCTACTTTTCCATCCGGGCCTGGTTTATCGACGAGATATGGTATTGCCGTCTCAAAGTCCCCTCCATCGCAGCCATCGTCATCGGAATCACATGAAATCAAGTATTGTTCTGCTAGTCCGACATTTAAAGAAGGATTATGATTGGTAATCTTCATGTATGACTCAAGAATTCCAATGGATGCAAATGCCCAGCAACTCCCGCATTGTTCTCCCTGGTTTTTCACTGACGTGGTCCAGTCTCCACCGTTATTTCTCCAGTCAAAAGATTGAGGGAGATGTGAAGGAACGGTAATTGGTGGAGTTGCGTCTTTTACAGATTGGTTAATTGGTTTTTTAATAAGACTATTCACTTTTTTTTTCTGATCCGTCGTGAGTTTGGAAAGAGACGTAGTCCCTGAATTCCAATGGTTAACCGGATTAGACTGGGTTTGTGTTGTTACTGTATTTTCATCTGAATTGAGTGAGGATTCATCATCGGTTAGAGGAATTTCACTGATTGACGAAGTGACATGTATAGAATGTGAAGTAATCTGAGTATTTGTCTGACTTACCCCGGCAGCGAAAGACGGCACTATAAAAAGTCCGCAAATTGTGATTAACCCTATAATCAGAATGATGATGCCATGTCTGAAATGATTCATAATATATTATTATAACGTGGGATATTTAGGATAGCTTCCGGCTCTTAATTATTTGCCGATTATGGGGAAACGGATCCTCAAATGTTTTACAGGAAGATTAAATGATTATTTTTATGCAAAATTTAAGAAATAAGGGTATTATTTTGTGGGATACGTGCCAATCCGTTAAAATAAATTAAATCAGATAATTCCGGTAATCCAGGTCCAGATATTATGCATACCTGTCGAGATCACTGTGACCGGGTCAACACCAAGAACCGGGAAGAGAAATACAAAATACAGTATAGTCCCAAGAAGACTACCCACGTTTGCAACTGCTGCAATAAGGACAACACGGAATAGTGGAACCCTTATCATCTCCCTGACTGATTCTGCCTGGTAAATCCTGCGAAAATCTGATACAGGCGGTTTTCTTACTTTTGCTTCGACAAACGCGGCTATCCACCCTACATGAAGTAATGGGTTTAAAGATGTCATCCAGGCGACAGCAAAGCATGTCAGGACCGTATATGGGTGACCTCCTACTGCAAGTGTAGCCACTCCGGCAAGGACACCATGTATGATAACCCAAAAGAGGAATGCATAAAGGAGTACATTCAGCCCAACCCCTGAAAACGCAATACAGGCAAGCAGCAGGACAAACAGGAATGTAACAACGACTCCGAATATGAGGCCCCAGGGAAATTTCTTTGGTTGCCTTGTAAGAGACTCATATGAAGGAAGAGAACCCGGGTCTTCCAGGTAGCGGGTTATTCCCTGCACATGTCCAGCTCCGACAACTGCAAGGATCCGGCCTTCTCTTTCTTTTTTTAACCTGACAAGGTTGTGGGCGATATATGCATCGCGCTCGTCGATGAGGGTCCTTGCGCCATTAGGGGAGAATTTCCGGAACTCTTCCATTATTACGTCCATCATATCCTCCTCCTTAAGTTTCTCAATATCGGCAGCTTCTATATCGTCAACTTCAGCTATAGAGAGGATAAGGGCATAAAACATTTTTAATTTGCCGAATATTCCCAATGACTGCCAGAACCGGATGAGTGTCAACCTGATGTCCCGGTCTACCATCTCCACAGGGATATTGTGCCTTTCTGCTTCTTCAATAGCAGCCTTCATCTCGGCACCAGGTTCGACACCGACATCCATCCCTATCTTTCTTTGCAGGTAAGACAGGAGCCACTGGACAAGTAGCTGATTAAAATTTTTAACTTCGAGCACATCTTCAACTGTCGATTCCTTTGCCTGTTTTGTAATTGCCTTATAGCGGCCCTCGTCAAGTTCTATTGCTACAAGACTCGGCTGAAACTCTTCAATTGCTTCTCTGACTTCCTCTATGCTCTTTGCCGAAACGTGAGCCGTTCCGATAAGTCTGACCTCTGCCATGAATTCCCTCTTATATTAGATCTCCCTGTTTAAAATAGCAACACTGTAGATGAAAGTGATTACTGGGAGATTAATTACACACGGCTATTCTGCAATAATCTTATATTCTCTATTGTTGGAATACCTGCAAGTTAGAAAAGCTGTTCTAGTATTAAAACTCATGAATATTTAATAGGAGGATTAATCGATGAAAAGGATATTAATTTGTGGATTATTATTTATTTTATTAATTATCGCAGAACCAGTACTCGCGGGAACAGGAACAGGTACTATAGACATAAATGTGGATCAGGCTAACGGTGGTACCGATTATTTCACGGTTTACTGTAATGTTGAAGGGGCCCAGGTCTATTTCACAGACTATAATCTCTTTGAGACATATGAGGGTGTTATATCAAAGGGCCAGCTTAGTGTAACTGCACCAATTAATACAATGAGATCTTTCAGGGTTACGGCTAACGGGTATGTACCATATTCAGGTAAAATCACATCATATAATCCTGGCGGAGAGACTTCACTCTTTGCAAATCTGACCCCGATACCACCCAAACAGCAGACAACGGTCAGTCCCACCCCTACCCAGACCAAAGTGTTGACACCCACCCCAACAAAGACTACCGCGCTTATTAGTGGTAGTACCGGATATTATCTGGTCCATTCTGATGTGGATTATTCAAAGGTGTATTTTATCGATACAAATGGAAATGAGTCCTTTATGGGTTTAATTAACCGTGGAGAACTTCGGGTGCTAGTCGATTTATCCGCGACTCCATACAGTTCCTATCGGGTTGAAGCCACAGGATATCCGTCTTTTACCGGTACTATAGATTCACAACCTTTAAAAGGAAAAACAATTAACCTCTGGGCCAGATTTAAGTCAGCAACTCCAACAAAGAAAGCAACTCCGACAAAAAAACCAGTCGTTACCACCAGTACTATGAAAAAATAAAACCCACTTCGGATCCAGTTTCAAGTCAACTTGCTTCAGCGGAAATATCGAGATCTTCATCCCCTTCCTCTTCTATTTCATCACTTTCATCTGAAACAGACAATTCCCAGTCGTCGAGTGATAGTGCGAGGGTCCCGCGACCTTTACAGACTGGGCATGAAAGCGAATCCGGTTCATCATATTGAGCGTCAGGAAGGTCATCGACCTCTTCTATATCTTCATCAGTTGGCAGTCCAAAGTATCGCTTTGTTGCATGTGACTGGAGAGCTTTCTTTATTCGTGCCCTGTGATTTGGAAGAACTCCACTTCCTCTGCAGCGGCGACACTTTAAGATTATCATAGTAATTTGTTAATAGTCAAAAAAAGGAGAATTACTGTACCTTTTTCCCGGCGTCAGGGCCCGGGTTGCATTGGTAGACTTCTGTTATCTTTACAATAAGCAATGTTTTCGCTGGCAGAGTTGGTTTTAGTTTATGCACCATCTCCCGCATCTTCTCATAATCCGGTCCGATTGTAACTATCTTTACAGATCCTTTTAGCTGGTAGCATTTTTTCAAATCGGCTGAATATAGGTACATCGCAATTACAGGGTTTTCTTTCAGATTCGCAAGTGTTTTTTGCATGAAATTATCTGCAATCCAGATAGTTTCATCATCGTTCAGTACACAAAACGCTATCGGCACAACATTTGGGACACCTGATATGGATGAAGTTGCGATAGGAAAGAGTTTTATTTGCGTAAAGAGGTCTTTAACCTCTGGAAATAGTAATACCATCCTGCTCACTCCGGTTTATCTCTGATTCCATCTTTACTCTTTCATAATTGTTATCTTTTTTGATCTGTATCTGCCAGTTTAATGTTGATTGGTTTAAATTTATTTTATAAACCATATGATGTGATATATCAATAAGTTATTTATTTAGAGGCAAATTTGCCACTAAAAGAATAAGAGTGTTCCTGGTCTGATTAATGTATGCCGATTTTTATTGATGTAATTAAAGAATTAAGGATTTCAATTGAAAACAAAATACCAACTTCTAAATATAAAAAAAACAAAGTAGAAAATTGTATGGCAATTACAGCTTCAGAAAGTCAGGTTACTGATCTCAAGTGGGGTTCATTCATCCTTCTTGGATTACTGGCAATGATTTTTGGAATACTCATTGCAGCATTCCCACAGATTACTACCGCAATTCTGATTGAACTTATTGGAATTTTCATTTTAATCCTCTCTTTCGGAGTGATTATGATGTCCGCAGTCTCTCCAGGGGGACTTAAAGGATCGATACTACTTGCAATTATTGGGATAATTGGTTTCTTTTTTGGATTAGCCACTATTCTTTCTCCTTTTGTCATGGGGAAAGTAATCTTCACCATTGCAGGTATTGCACTATTCGTCGGCGGGCTGCTCGTACTTATCCTAGCTATCGCTGAAAAAGAGATGACTCACCGTGGCTTGTATGCTATCCAGGCAATTATCTCTTTGATCCTTGGTATTTTGATAATGGCCGGACCTGTCATCGGTGAAGTATTACTTGTGATAATAATTGCGGCATATTTCATAATCTGGGGAATTATCAATATTATTATGGGTGCCATGATTAAGATGGCTAAGTAATCCAGGAATCCATTGGTTAATTTATAATCCAACATACTTTTTTTTTTTACAAGTTACAAAATTAATTTGAAGTTATCACCGGTTGCCCATTTCCCGGTTTCTGAATCATATACCTTCTGGATACCAGTCCACGTCCCAGCGGTCTCATTCACTATAATGATAAAATAGCCGACTTTCTGGTCCTTTGCATCAATCTTCCAGGTCGGGTACTCTAACGACAATTCAGGACTAACGTTGGCAGGATCGAAAACCCCCCATCTTTGCTCAACCATTCCCTGTGACTATCTGCTGGACACCCTGTGATACGCCCCTGACATGCATATGTGTATGTCCGCATAAATAGGCAAGAACATGGTTGTCTACAAGGCTTTTCCAGAATGTATCCCGCTGAACAGGATGTATTGCAATGGCGGAATCCCAGTCATCACTACTGTTTTCCACCATATATGCAGGAGAATGTCCGAAGACAAACATAAAAGGCCGGGTATCAGTTGTTAGTTGTTCATCAACCCAACTCTGGTTCACGGTTTCCTTGAGTCCATTGTGAGCAATATAGTCATCTGTGACAATGAATTTTGCTCCTTTATGCGTGAATGAATACGTTTATTTTTCTAAAGTTCTTTAAACCGGTAAGCATCTTTAGGTACAGTCATCTCAAATCTGGCTCCTTTTCCGGGTTCACCTGACTCAATAATCGTAATACCTGTAATTGAGAGGATTTCACGGGACAGGAACAGTCCCATTCCAGTGTTTTTCCCAAATCCACGCTCAAAAATATGATTTTTTTCTTCTGATGGGATGCCATTTCCATCGTCCTTACATATAAGAATCTTTTCCCCCTCACAATCTTCTAGAAAGAAACAGATAGACGTAATCTTTCCACCATACCGAACTGCGTTCTCTATTAGGTTGTAAAACACTTTCTCGATCAATGGGTCGCTATATATTTCAGCACCAGGGGTAAGATCATTTTTTACAATTACTGAACCGAGTGGAGCGACATTTGATACCTTGTCCACCAGTGAACGACATTCCTGCCAGATAGGGGCGTCGACTCCGATATTCTCATATTCCCTGGTGAACCTGACCATCGTGGAGATCCTTTCTGCTGCTGTTTCAATCTTGCGGAAATATATTTCGGATTTATCATCCTGCTGCTTCTTTTTCAGTATTGAAAGGAATCCCATGAGTACCATAAGCTGGTTGTTGATATCATGGCGGGTGATACTTGAAAGGAGTTTAAGTTTCTTATTTGCAGTGGCGAGGGCTTCAGAAAATTGCAAAAGTTCCTGCTCCTTAAATTTCATCTGGTTTTCAAAATTTTTACGTTCAGTGATGTCTAAAAATGTGACTACCGCCCCCAATATTACATTATCTGAATGTTGTGGATATGACCAGTACTCAGCAGGAAACGAGCTGCCGTCAGCACGCCATAGTACTTCGTCGTCCACGTGTGAGCCTTTCCCTCTATGGAAGGCCCGGAAAATACGGCATTCTTCAACAGGGAAGTATGTACCGTCAGGATATTTTCCGTGAATCAACCAGTGCATGTTCTTTCCTAATAACTCATCCGGGTGCTTGTACCCAAGCAAACGAAGACATGAATTGTTGCAGAAAGTACAGTTTCCATCCGTATCAAGGCCATATATCCCTTCAGCTGCAGAATTCAGGAGAAGAAGAATTTTTTCTTCACTCTTCCGCAAGGCATCTTCAGCACTTTTGATCTCAGTAATGTCCCAGTTGGTACCTATCATCCGGATTGGTTGACCAAAATCATCTTTTTGGACTATGGCAAAGGCCCTGATGTTGTGAATGCTGCCATCCGGCCAGAGAACACGGAATTCTGTATTATACTCCTTTTCGCCGCACAACGCCATCTGGATCTCTGCATCTCCCGGGCTCCGATCATCAGGATGAACCCCGGCCCGCCATGCCTCATATGCACCACCGAACTCATCCTCTCTTATCCCATAAAGTGCTAACATCTGTTCATCCCAGGTGAGCCTGTTATTGACGACATCAAAGTCCCAGATCCCTACACCTCCTGCCCTTGTAGCAAGCGCCAGGCGTTCGGAGAGTGAACGAAGATCTTCCTCTGCCTTTTTGCGCTCAGATATGTCCCTAAAGTTCCAGATTCGGCCATAATTTCTGCCATCGCTACCGGATATTGGACTGGAGTATCGTTCAATAGTCCGTGTATCTTTAAGCTTTATCTCTTCCCTGCTTTTCTCCTCTCTGTGAGCATATAGAGACCGGATACGAGCCAGAAATTCGTCCGGGTCCATAAGTTTATCAAGTACCGACTGAATGGCACGGTCGTCTGATCCAGATGAAATAACTTCAGGAGTGACCCCCCAGATTTCAATGAAACGTTGATTAGAACTTATTATCTTCCCTGAGTTATCGACAACAAGGATCCCGTCGATCGTTGCTTCCATCTGGGCAGTAAGGATTGTATTTGTAAGTAATAACTTATCCTCCACCCGTTTTCGCTCTGTCAAATCTACAATGACTGTAAATAAACTTTGAGTGGATGCAATTTCAATTATGACTGAGCTCAATGATCCATAAAGGAGATCAAGATTTTTACTGTATAACCTCACATCCATATTACGGACATGCCCATTCTCTCTGATGAGCCTTATTATTTTATCTCTTTGACCCGGATCAGAGTATAAATTCAGATCTGTTACAGTTCTTCCGACTACCTCACTTCGGGAATAGTCAAGATTTGCAAGAAAACTCTCGTTAATGTCAAGAATTATGCCCTCATCAAGAGTAGAAATTATCAGTAAGGAGGGATTTGAATTGAATGCCTTGGAGAATTTTTCTTCAGATAATTCAAGTTTACGTTGTTCTTTATCACTTCTGCGTTGAAAAAATTCAGAGATTAGTAAAAGAAGGACGAGGAGGAGCGTTACAATAACTGATGTAAGGCTTGCCCTGAAGATCTTCAGGTTCCAGTCCGCTGCATTGACATCCATGCCGAAAACTGCTATAACCCGTCCTGACAAGGGATCGGTTATAGGTACGAACCCGCTTATCCATGTTCCCCAACGATCAGTATAAGGTCCGTTTTCTTCAATATTTCCTGACGTAAAAACAGACCTGATAACGGCCGGTGCTTCGGTGTATGTCTCACCGGGTGGGGAATAATTTATTGATTCCTGGGGTTCTGAATCGGCATTAATAATTATTGATCCATCACTTTTCTCACTTAACAGATAGGTAAATCGGATATCTGGATCTGCAGCCCGCAATTTTTTTAGTTGTGTTTTGAGAAACTGATAGCTTTTAGATGAAACATCGGCGAGAGAGCCATTCAATGAATTTAAATTTTCGGAAAAAACACCGGATTTCGCAATACTCGTTTTAGTGAGAAGATCATTGCGCATGGACCTGTCTGTCTGCTGGGCAGACCAGACTGTAAGAATTATTCCTGATACGAGGATGAATATTGCGACGACCTGAAACCATCTGATGTCCCTCCTCATTTGATACTAACCACCAATATGCAGACCAACTCAATAAAATTTATGAGTTTATCTGATATTGGTATCATTTTTTATTGTTATACTAAATAGTAGTTTCTTCACAAACTTTGCACAGGAATACAGCCATTCCCTGTTTGCAACACAATTTTTCGCGGCAATTCAATATTTAATGATTCCTTAAGGACTTCTTCGATTGTTTCCACTGTTACAAATGCAAGTTCTCTTCTGACATCTTCCGGCACGTCCTGAAGGTCTCTTTCGTTTTCTTTTGGCAGTATTACTGTTCTTATCCCTGCCCGGTGTGCTGCAAGGACTTTCTCCTTTATCCCACCAACCGGTAATACCGAACCACTAAGAGTTATCTCACCGGTCATTGCAATATGCGGGTTAACAGTCTTCCCTGTAATAAGGGATGCAAGGGAAGTAAACAGGGTCACTCCTGCAGAGGGACCATCCTTTGGAGTAGCTCCAGATGGTACATGAATATGGATATCACTCGTGATAAAGTTGAATCCACTCTGCACATCTGCAAGCCTTGATCGGATGAGGCTCAAAGAGATTGTAGCTGATTCCTTCATTACGTCCCCTAGTTGACCCGTGAGTGTGAGTTTTCCAGTCCCGGGCATAAATGTACATTCAATGAACAGTATCTCCCCTCCGACCGGAGTCCAGGCGAGGCCAGTGACAACACCAGGCACTGGATCTTTCCTTGCTACTTCCTGCCTCACTGGTTCTTTTCCTAGGATCCCACTGAGCATATCCGGGGCTACAACAAATGGAATCTCTGCCTTCCCTGATACTATCCTTTCAGATACATACCTGGCTATCTTTGCAAGTTGTTTTTTCAACCATCTGACTCCTGCCTCCCTCGTATACTTATCAATAATCGTTTTAAGGGCCTCATCGTTAATCTTCAGGTTATCTTCAACAAGCCCGTGTTCTTTCAGAGTTTCAGGCAGCAAATGATCTTTTGCTATTGCGAACTTCTCATTCTTTGTGTAACCCGAGATTTCGATTAGCTCCATCCTGTCTAGGAGCGGTGCTGGGATTGTTGCAAGGGAGTTTGCTGTAGCAATAAAGAACACATCAGAGAGATCATAGGCTACTTCCAGGTAATTATCAGAAAAAGTGCTGTTCTGTTCAGGGTCAAGGACCTCAAGGAGGGCGCTTGCAGGGTCACCTGAATAGGACATTGCAAGCTTGTCTATCTCATCCAGTATGAAAACCGGGTTCTTTGTACCAGCCTTTTGTATCCCCTGGATGATACGGCCTGGCAGGGCCCCGACATAAGTCCTGCGGTGCCCACGGATCTCAGCTTCGTCCCTTACACCCCCAAGGCTTATCCTGACATATTCCCGGCCTAATGCCTCTGCTATGCTACGCCCGAGGCTTGTCTTGCCAGTTCCGGGCGGCCCTGAAAAGAGAAGAATAGACCCCTGTTTCTCCTGTTTAAGTTTCATTACCGCAAGATGCTGAATAATACGTTCCTTGACCTTTTCGAGGCCGTTGTGATTGTTATCAAGCACAGTGCGGGCTTTGTCGATCTCGATATTCTTTTTTTCTTCGGTGACCCATGGAAGATCAAGCATAAAGTCCAGATAGTTCCTTATTACTGCACTTTCATGGTTTTGGCTACCTCCGTTCTCAAGTTTTTTCACCTCGGCCATTGCCTTTTTACGGGCATAATCAGGCATCTTCGAATTCTCGATTCTTTCCTGGTAACCAGGATCAGAAGTCCCACCCTCACTCAGATTGAGCTCTTCCTGGATAACCCGGAGCTGTTCCCGGAGCATTGCCTCGCGGTTAGATTTACTTACACGATCAGAAACTTTCTTTGCCATTTCGATCCTGATTTTGATCTCTTCTCTTGCACTGATCAGGAGATCAAGAAACTCAATGTACCTCTGTCTCGTAGATTCAATCTCCAATAGTGCCTGCTTTTCAGCAAGAGAAACAGGAAGAAAAGGCATAACAAACCCCATTATCTGATCGAGGGAGTCCATCTGCGCAAGAGGGCTTATAAACTGTTCTGAACCCGCAAACATGCTGCTGATCTCCCGGATGGTTGTCTTGACGTCATCAAGTATCCGTACTTTCAGTTCATCTTCAAGGTCCTGCAGGTCTGGGACTGATCGATACGAAGCATAAATGAGCCCTTCCTTTTCAACGAGGGATAGCGCAAAAACCCGTTGGATGGCTTGTGCATAGACGAGGTAACCGTCATCAGATGGCTGAATCTGCGAGATACGTAAAAGATTCCCTACTTTATATAGGGAATCATTATTGATTTCAGAAAAACGAATGCCATTTTTCACGGTCAACCCTATAGCATAGAGAGTTTCACTAACCTTTTTCTCTTCAATTAGAAATTCTCCAATGGCCTTGCCAACGTGAAATTTTGCCTGACTGTCCGGGTAAAGGACAATCTCTATAAGCGGAATGACAATCTTTTCCTGTAAATCATTATTTTTAACTGGTTGCATTGTTGCCTCAACAATTTAGTTTTAATTTACCTAACTAAACAACGATAATAAAAATTACCTGATCTTCTTCAATAATCCAATGAGGAGGTCCTGCTCGCTCTCATCTAGTGAGCTTATCATCCTTTCAATCACCTGGCGGAGGGCGTCATGTTCGACTTTTGCAATTTTCTTTCCTTTTGCGGTTAGGCGGATATAGAGGAACCTTCTGTCATCATTTGATCTTTCCCGGTAAACACAGTTCATCCTCTCAAATTTATTGATCATCTCTGTAATGGTCGGTTTTGAGTTTCTTGTTATCTCTGCAAGACGGCTGAATGTAACTTCTCCCTGTTCATCGATAGTTTTCAGATAGGATACCTGTTTGACAGTCATATCTGATAACCCACAGTCTGAGAAGATTTTGCAGGAGCACTCATTCTTCGCCCTGAGGAGGTTTTCAATTACTTCAAACAGCCTATCTCTCCTCTCCATCATACCAGGTGTTTCTTTAGTTAGGTTTTCCCTAATCTTAATAGTATTGAATTAAGCAAAATCAACGATAATGTCCAGATCACTTTTCCTGGTATTGTCGTTTCTCGCTACTGAACCAAATATCCCAATAGATTGAACATGAAACCGAGACTTGAGGTCAAAATTAAAATTTGACTTGCGTTTCTTATGCTGCTATGGAGTTTTTACCCCTTATAATTCGGATCTTTAATCCTTAAATGAAATTTATCGTTGAAAAAAGAAATTATTTTGGCTTTCAGGCCTTAATTTTCTTGACCCCATTGAGAAAGTGAATATGTGGAATGTTGATTACTCCGGCCTGCTCCATAGTCTTTTTTAAATCTTCTGAAGCAATGAATTTTTTAGCGTTTTCAATTGAATCCCATTCGAAAAGGATGAATACATCATTGGAATCTTCAGTGTTCTGGAAAACCTGTGAACTTTTTGAACCACTTATTTTCTGCATGTTCTCGTTTTTATCAAAAAATGGTTTCCATTTTTCAAAGTCATTTACTTTGTGATGAACTATCATATATGGCATGATGTTACAATAGATGAGGATAGATATAAGGGTATTGAAGGTACAATTTTTTTGAATATCGAGAATATTAAAAGGATTTCATAAAACTATGACTCTCAATCCTGAAGAACGATGTCGTATATTATAAATCAAAAAAATAGTTTTTAGAAAACCTTTTCTGAACAAGTAATATTATGAAGAAAACAGGAATCGAACCATCAGTGAAGAGTGCTGCTATGGGGATTCGAACCCCAGTCGTCGGCGTGAAAGGCCGACATGATTGGCCGGACTACACTATAGCAGCAATGCGAGAACAATGTTGCAGTTCAAGCTAAAAATAGGTTGTGGAAAAGAGAGGTAAATGTGAAGAGAAAAAATTCACGCGATAGGAGTTCCTTCTGATTCTGTGACCTTTTTAAAGGCTTCCATCACCTGTCTGGTCACAGGGCCGATTTTTCCACTCCCGATTTCCCTTCCGTCTACGAGGGTTATAGGCGCAACTTCGGCTGCAGTTCCTGTTACAAAGATCTCATCCGCCGTGTAAAGATCAAAATAGCCCATGTTTCTTTCTTCTATTGAAATTCCCAGTGAATGCGCTATCTCAATACATACCGCCCTTGTTATTCCCTTAAGGTTGTTAATAGTGTGTGGCGTAAATATCCCGCCATTCTTTATGATAAAGATGTTATCACCTGAACCTTCAGAAAGATAGCCGTTTGTATCAAAGAATATCGCCTCGTCGCCACCCTTACAGTTCGCTTCTATCTTTCCAAGGATATTGTTAAGGTAATTGAGGCTTTTGATATTTGGAGGGAGGCACTCTGCAGGCACCCTGCGCACTGAAACAGTTATTGCTTTGAGCCCTTTTTCGTAAAGGTCACCATACATTGCACCCCATTCGGTGGCGATAACTATTATCGATGCTTTAGGACATTTGGTAGGGGAGAGACCAAGATCCCCCACACCCCTTGTCACTATCGGACGGATATACGCATTAGTAAGCCCGTTTTTTTTCATTACCCCCTTTATAACTTCAGTCATCTCATTTTTTGAAATGGGCACCGCAAGGTCGATAGCTTTTGCTGAATCATAAAGACGGTCTATATGCTCATTTAAACGGAATATCCTGCCATTATAAGCACGTATTCCCTCAAATGCACCATCGCCGTAGAGAAATCCGTGATCAAAAACCGATATCTTTGCCTCTTCTTTTGGATAAAAAATCCCATCGATATAAATCTGCATAATTTAAATGTGAACCTCATTTTATTTAACAGTCTGTCGACATCATAATTTTAAAATGAATTCAGTACATAATGTGAAGTATAAAGGAGAAGAAAAAAATGGATAAATATCAATGTGGAGTTTGTGGACATATCTATGACCCAGTTATTGGTGAACCAACACTTTCAATTGTATCAGGTATTGATTTTTCAGACATCACAGGAACTTTCAACTGCCCGGTCTGTGGTGCAGAAAAAAGTATGTTTACGAAGGTTTAAAGGTTCATAATGGCCGTAAGGGAAGTAGTGCCGGGTGTTCAGTGGGTTGGTTCAATTGACTGGGACCGCAAGGTCTTTGATGAACTTATACCTCTCCCACATGGAACAAGTTATAACGCATATCTGGTCAAAGGAACAGAGAAAACAGCTTTAATCGACACAGTTGACCCAAAAAAGGAATTCGAGCTTGTTGCAAATCTTATTAGCAGTTCAGTGGACCGTATTGATTATCTCATCGTAAACCATGCTGAGCAGGACCACTCAGGAAGTCTTCCCATGCTTCTTGAACTCTTTCCCATGGCAAAAGTCGTAACAAATGAAAAATGCTGTGAATTTCTTAAAAAGTTTCATGAGATTGAAGAATCCTGTTGCCATATAATAAAAGATGGTGATACACTGGATCTTGGAGGAGCGACTCTGGAGTTCATTATAACACCCTGGGTACACTGGCCTGAAACAATGGTTACTTACCTGCGCGAAAAAAAGATTCTTTTTTCATGTGATCTTTTTGGATCTCATCTTGCAACAAGCGACCTCTTTGTCATAGATGAAAATACAACTTATACTGCTGCAAAACGTTACTATGCCGAAATAATGATGCCATTTCGCAACAGTATTAAAGGGCACCTGGAACGGCTGGATAACTATGAGATAAATATTATTGCACCAAGTCACGGTCCGCTCTACGACAGGCCAGGCTTAATTATCGACGCATATCGTGACTGGACCGGGGACCACGTAAAAAATGAAGCTATAATTCTTTACGTGAGTATGCATGGCAGTACTGAAAAGATGGTAGCCCATCTGACAGATGCACTTATAAAAAGAGAAATTCCGGTCAAAGTCCTGAACCTTGGTGTCTGCGATACAGGAGAGATTTCAGTTTCGCTTGTTGATGCAGCAACAATAATCCTTGCTACACCTACCGTCCTCTTTGGGCCTCACCCACTCATGGTTTATGCAGCCTATCTTGCAAATCTTATCCGGCCCAAAGCAAAATTCGGTACAGTGATTGGTTCATATGCCTGGGGAGGAAAGACAATTGATACCCTGAAAGGAATGCTGAACCATCTAACACTTGAATTTCTTACACCCATATATATACAAGGAACTCCGGACATTACTGCATTCCAGGCACTTGATAAACTGGCTGATGCTGTCGAGCAAAAACATAAAAATCTCGTTTAAACAGGTAAAGGGAAATAAATCTTTTTATGATATTTTCAAACTGGCAGGTTATCGGACTTATCGCTGCAGCCCTGACAACATTCGGTTTTATTCCACAGATAATTACAATGCTTAAACATAAAAGGGCACTAGATGTGAGTCCAATCACTTTATTCCAGTTTCTTATCGGAACCTTCCTCTGGGCATTATACGGGTTTCATCTCAATGACCCGATAATATACATAGCAAATCTTATCACGCTTGTTACGGTTGTAATTGCAATTATATTGTATTTCAGGTTCAGGTGATGTTGTTAATTTTTCCGGGTTTCTTATACTTTCAGGCTTAATTCTAAAAAATCAGATATGATTTTTGATGTAATAGAGAATTGCTAATATCATGAATATTGCAAAAATTATAAGACTGACAAAGATAAGGGCATTTGTAGTCATATTACCCGATATCAGGTCAAGATAGCCATATTGTAAAATTGTTATTAAATAATTTGCAAATAGTCCGGCATCCATTGAAACCACTATTGATATTAAGTGAGATGCATAATAAAATCATTTACGCAATTGAACTTCAGGCGAACATTTAAAATTCTCTTTTTTTTGGGGAGAGGGAAATTAAGTTTATTATCCAAGGATTTTTGCCCTTTCCAATGCAGTTATAATCACCTGGAGCGTATCTTCAATTTTTTTCAAACGGTTGTCAAATGTAAAACGAAAATCCTCGCGAAGTCCTTTTATCTCTGATATTGTTTCACGTTGCAAGTCAAGTGTTTCATGCTGCAAGTCAATTGACTGGTGCTGCATGTCAAGTGTCTGATGTTGCAAGTCAAGTGTTTCATGCTGCAAGTCAATTGACTGATGCTGCATGTCAAGTGTCTGATGTTGCAAGTCAAGTGTTTCATGCTGCAAGTCAATTGACTGATGCTGCAAGTCAATTGACTGATGCTGCATGTCAAGTGTTTCATGTTGCAGGTCAATTGACTGGTGCTGCAGGTCCAATGAATCATCCTGTTTCTCCAGAGTTTTTTGTTGCAATCTCAAAGTTTCCTTTTGAATGTCACGCATCTCAACAAGAATTGGAACTGATTTTGCCATTTGTTCCATCTGGAGATCCTGGCTAAATGCTGTAATTGGGAGAATTTCACCTTCATAGTTCTCTTCAGTAATCGTATTGACAAGGGCTGAATCTGGAATAGTTCTTTTTATCTTTGAAACAAGTTCTTCTATCTTCTTTTCATTACCCTCTGCATAAATACATACGAATTCTTTTTCATCATTTATTGTATTGATTGCTTCAAAAAAGGAAAACCGGTATTCCTTTGCATATTGAAGGAGAGCCAGGCGATAACCTACATCATGGACTCTTGAGCCATGAATGATAATTTTCTTTTTCATGTCTGATATCCTGTTCCCCTTACTCCTCCATAAAAGTATTGTATGATCATCAGATCTGTATTTATGTATAATAATTTGATTTCAGTAACAAGGAGAATTGCCGGTGTCTCGTTGGTAATACGAATCATCCCAGAAGAATCAGAAAGGATAATTTTGATTGAGATATGGTAAATAACAATATCCTGGTCATCATTATGTGTAACTGTAACAATGAAATTTGGATCATTAATGAACTCACCGGGAGTATAGCCTATTATCCGTTCACTGGCAGGAGAGACATAAATATCTGCAGAGAGGTCTTACCTTACAATTGCCGCATTGATCGGTGCACTCCATGCAGGTGTTGCATAAAAGAAGATATTGATATTGCACTTGCATTCATAAGGATCCTTTCAGAAAAGATAAAAAGACTTAATTCCATCCTTATAGAGATGGGGACACAATAATTTGGATTAAATGTCCGAAAAACACAAAAAAATCAAAATAAGATATTTAAAACTGTCATGCCTGGCGGAAATAAGTGATAATTATACTATAGAGCTGGATTGTATTGATCTCTTTTATGTTGACTTAACTGGCTTTTTAAACTCCCAAAATCTATTTCTCTCATATTTATCGTCAGATGAATTGATGCGTGTGAATAATTTAAGGGGCGAAAATAACAAAGAATACGCTTTATGCTCTTTTGGAGTCCGTAGAGAGATAATCAGTCGCTATTTGCAGGTAAGACCTGAAATTATCTCTTATGTTTTCAATCCAAATGGCAAACCCGTTCTTAAAAATAAAAACCAATTAAAATTATCCTTTAATATTTCACATTCACACAGCCGCATGCTTTTAGGCATTGTATCAAGTTGCGACATCGGGGTAGATATCCAATATATTGATTCGTCTCTACCCTTTAAAAAAATAGCCGAACGCTTTTTCAAAAAAGATGAGAGCGAATATTTTGCCTCGCTTCCAATAAATGAGGCAGTTATTATGTTCTATAATTTCTGGACTGTAAAGGAAGCTTATATTAAAGCAACCGGGGAGGGTTTTTCTTTGCCTTTTTATGATGTCCAGGTTCCGACCCTGCCTTTTGAGGAATATGAAGAGATAATGGTATCTGGAAAGGTCTGGTACAGATTTTCATTTCTTACAAATGAAGAATATGCCGCCAGTTTAATTGTTTCACCATTGAAAAGGTAGCAGAATATTCCAATAACCATTGGTTCCCTCTCCATTAGTTAAAGACTTTCCAATTAAAATGCGTTTATTGAAAAAGAAGGAGTGATTCTTTCCCTACTATTCGACAAAAATTTTAAACATATCAGTTAGTACAGGTCGAATTGCCAGCTGAATAAAACGTTTCATTCCACGTAATTGGGATGAATGCTTTTCCAATTATCTTCTTTGTCTTTTTGTCAGAGGCAATGACCGTTACTGTAGCGTTCTGCGTTACATTTTTCTTTAACTTTGCGGGTATCGAATATGACCAGAAAATAGTATCGCCAGTATTTGTGGTCGTGGCCCCCAGTTTCTTTACTGTAAAATTATGTGCTGCACTCCAGTCTAAAAAGAAACCATAATTTGTTGCCCATTTATATTGCACCTTTGAGGGGTCGATTGAAGAAAGTGTCAACGCCGGTGTGAGTCCTATTCCAACAGTTGATGACATAGTGATCACATAATCATTTGGCTCGGCAGTTATCTGGACCGGGCAGAAATTATTTACAATTGTGGTGTTATTAGCTCCAAAGGCCGGTTGTATAAGGCAGGCGATAAGGGCAAAGGTTCCAAGTGTAAAAACGATACATCCTTTCATGCATTAGTATCGATATGTATCTATAAAACATAATAGCAATAAAAATAATTGTAGTTATCTGCGTTTTTTTGGTATTTTATATAAAAAAGGAAGTGAGGGTTTATTTCGCTTGTTACGATCCCTGAAAGAATTGAATTAAAAGAAAGAGAACTCGTTTTACTCAAAGAGTTTCCAATAAAAATTTTTATCAACATTATCAGGGATGTTGGTTTTTCCTGCAATAACTGCTCCCGCTGTTGCACTAATACCTGGAACGATCATGTTTTCCTGCTTGAACCCGATACTGAAAAAATAAAAGAGATTGACCTCAGGTCCCTCCGGCCTGCACCTTACTTTGAGTTCTGTGACCAGAACGGTGTGTTTTATGTATCGGGTTATGCACTAAAAACAATTAACGATGAAAACGGCTCGTGTTATTTCCTTAATGGTGGGAAATGCAGGATTTATGAAAACAGACCCCTCATTTGCAGGGTTTACCCTTACATGCTGCATAGGGAAGCTGATGAGGATGGAAAAGTTGACTGGCGTCAGATCTCAGGTCTGAATCTTCATGGCGACTATAATCTGCTGATAAAAGAGGATGAGTGTATCCGGATTGCAGAAGAGACAATCAGATACGAAGAAGAATTTTTGCTGCTTGAGATCAATTTTCTTAAGTCAATAAAAGAATTCTTTGCTATCAATCAGTTAAAACATGTACAGAAAGTCTTTGACCAACAATTAAGGCTATCTAAAACTGGGGAATCTGTTAAAGTAAGAGTATATTATAAAGGGAAATTTGAAGATTGTATTTGATTTCAGCTGATAGTGTAACCTTTTTCAGAAAGGTATTCTACCATCAGTTTTTCCATATCAATGCCTGACCAGTTAATCTTTGCGAGTCCCTCGTCCCAAGTTTCACGTAAATCTTTATCATCTGAATGAAGTACCCTGGCTCCTGTTACCCTTCCTATCTCAACTCCTTCTTTTGTGAAAATCCGAAATATTATACACCTGAAGGCTTTGCACTGGTCTGGAGTTGTATCATGTATAATACAGCCTGAATAGCGCGATGTGATCACTACAAAATAGCGATGAAAATAATTATTTCTTAAATACCCTTTAGATTTTTGAATTAGGATTAGATTCACAACGAAACCTGAATAGCGCGATGTGATCACTACAAAATAGCGATAAAAATAATTATTTCTTAAATACCCTTTAGATTTTTGAATTAGGATTAGATTCACAACGAAAATTATATTTAGTGCAGTGACCAATTGGTAACTATGAGCTGGATAAAGCGAGTCAAACGTGGTAATCTGATTTACCTCTATGAATGCACCAGTGTAAGAGAAGATGGGAAAGTAAAAAGTAAAATGATCAAATATCTCGGAGTTGAAAGCGATGTTCCCAAAATTCCAAAACCAAAGACCAAACGTGTTCACCCCGAACAAATTTATCCTAAGCGATCATTTCGAGCGGGAGATGTTGCCCTATTTTGGCACATTGCCAAACAATCCAATATGATCAACATCATCGATCGGATTTGTTTAGGTCAGGAGAACATTGATGGACCTACTCCGGGGAAATTTCTCACAGTGTGGGCAATAAATCGTGCATTAGACCCTCAAAGTGCTACCCAGATTGAATCCTGGGTCCCATCAACTATACTTCCACAATTAGCAGGAATCAAACCGGAAAAGTTTACAAAAGACGCATTTTTATCTGCTTTAGATGCGATTTGCATATCCTCAAAGATAAACGGAAGAGTTCAGAGTCTGATCCCTCCAATTGAGGAAGTACTCTACCAAAAATGGCGATTAGATAATCCGATTATTACCAACCCTGACGCCCAATATGCGTTTGATCTGACTCCAATAATCTCTTTCAGCCAAACGTGTCAACTCTCTGAAGCGGGTTATAAAACTCGCCAGACAAAACGACTCCAGATCAATCTTTCTCTATTTGCATCTAAAGAAGAACATTATCCAATTGCACATATCGTTCATCCAGGTAGTTTTCAATCTATTACGACAGTAACCAACCTTATCGTTCGATTACGCGAACTTGCAATTCCGCCAGGAACAATTATCTGGGACCGTGGAAACACTTCGAAAAAAACTATAGAAGAAATTGAATCTCTTGACTGGAAAGTAATTTGTGGCGTTTCAAAGACTTTAAAGCAAGTTCGAGAGATACTTACAGTAACTGATCCACCTATCAAACCCGAATATTTGGTAGATTCAAAATCTATGAATCTCTATGCCATGAAAGTTAATAATTCACTCTATGGTAATCAGGGAGCAGTCTCAGTTTATACTAATATTGATAGAAAAATATCAGATTTAAAGAAGAGAAATGTTGTATTATTGGAGATTTCACGTGATTTAAAACGATTACAATCAACTGCACATTCTATGAGTCTGGATAAACTTCAGAATTCAATCGATGAAATTCTGGGTGAATGGCAAAAATTCTTTAAAATATCGATAAAATCGAGTGAACAAGGATCTGAATTAATCTGGGAACCTAACGATAATGAACGTGAACAGGCTGAAAAACTAGATGGCAAATGGCTCATTTATTCATCTGATCCTTCTTTGGCTGCAGAACATGTTATCAAAACGTATATCGAAAAAGATTTCATCGAAAAACTGTTTGAAAATGTAAAGTCATTCGAAGAGATTCAACCTTTACGTCATCGTCTGGAATCTCGAGTTTTAGGTATTATTTTTGTATGTACTCTGGCACTCCGTCTCAAAGCTGCATTACGTTGGATTATCCATTCAAAAGAGCGGGAATCGGATATGAGTGTTGAGATGTTGATGAAAAAACTTGAACGTGTCGAGTATGTTGAATTTAATGTAGGTGATTCAATGGATGCTTACTTTATCAATATGCAAAAAAAGACGTTGAAACTTCTCTCTAATGTAGGTCTTGATATTGTGTTCAAGGGTAAGGTAAGAACATTGTAGTGATCATTTTTTCTCTATTTAGGATATAGATATCACTTTCTTGGATCAGTTTTTCTTCTTGAAAAAAATTCAACCGTTTCTTCTGAAAATGGCATGAGAATAATATTTGATTCTGGGAGATTAGTTATCGTTAGCCATGCGATGTGAAAGTGTTATCAAAAAGAATATAAGTTACTAATGAGTAACTAGTTAATTAGTGGTAACAAAATGGACGAACATGTTTTGCAGCACTACCTAGAAAAAGTTCCTGTTGAAATCCGCGAGGCGGTTATGGAATTAAATAATCCGCAAAAATGGGCGGTATATATCTCTTTGACATTTGACGGAGATAAATATTTTAACGAGCTGAAAAAGCAGTTTAATGCAAACCCGAAAACAATGAATGATGTGCTAAAATCATTGGTCGCAAGCGGTCTCGTAGCAAAGAAGGTGAAAGTGCCTGGCGATATCGGTTCTGCCAACAAAAGTTACTACACGACAACACGACTCGGTGAGAAACTGCTTAAAAATTTATATGAAGTTATTCTACCTCCATTCAGTAACCGTGAGCTAATTCCAGGTACATTTATGATTACTAAACAAGAAGGGAAGGGTATTGAGGCAGTTAACATCCCCAAACAGACTATTGAATATCATCTTAATGAAACTCAAAAGTTTGTAAAATTTGAAATGGTCGGTGTGCAGGTATGAAACAAAGAATTGAAAAAAGTAATTCTCCATCCAATAACGAAAATCCGGAGAAAGATAGTACAGTAAGTCTTGATATTGGCAAGTGTTACCGGTTTGATCCAGAAAATTTTGAGATTAATATCCAGAATACTCAATATGCCAACAGCACGTTTATCCAGGTGATGGGTCAGGACGTTTTTATTGATTTCCTGGCATTACCAGGTACAAAAAAGGAGGGTAAAATGACTGCAGATGCAACAAGAATCTACCTGACACATATCCAGGCAAAAAAAATGGCTGATGCACTTAATACAATTCTTGAAAACACATATAAGGCGGGCCAGATGGAGACCTATCCTCCAAAAAAATAGATTCGTCCATTTTTACAAGGGTAATTCCGTTTGATCTGCCTTTCCTACAAAACCGTTCACCACACTTTTCACGAACCGTTCCTGTAACGCACTCCGCTCCTTCAGTCGGGCCTCCAGTTGATCACAGAGTCCCATGAGACGGTCGACTTTCGCAACGATACGGTGCTGTTCGGCGAGTGGTGGGAGGGGAAATAGTTGATATTCGAACTCCTCATATTTTAAACTTTGAACCGTCATTCCACCCTTAACTAATTCTTTTAAAATAAATTTTTCATAACCTTTGAGTAGTAAGTGGAGATATTCTGTTATCATGGGTAAGTATGGGATTATTACTTTTATATCCTGATTAACCGTGCATTCGATTTTCGTAATTGAAACCGGAAGTGTTCTTTTAAGAATTCCACTTCGGGCTACAATAACAATTGATTCTTTTGGAATAATGCTCAACCGATTATTATCAAGAGCTTTTTTAGATATTTTCAGTTCTGAATCAAAAATATATTTAGTTTTAACATCCTTAGATGAAACCCAAGGTGTAGTACCATTCCAATACTCAAGATTCATAGTTGAGGGAGTCATTCCCCCGGTAAAAACTCCAAGTTCATGTAAGTTAATAAATATCCAACCACTAGGTAAGATAAAAAAATTATCACTTGATTTTACCAGATTTTGAGTCTTTTTTTGTTTAATCCTCCCCTCTTCCACTAACCGCTCTTTCTCTTTCCTAATCCTCTCCACAAGCACACTCGCTGGCTCATCTCCCGGATCCTGTGTCCCAAGTTTCCCCTGCACCGCCAGTTGCAAAATCGTCTGCCGGAGCATCCCCACATTTTCCTGGCAGTCGAGAATCAGCTCAAACGCCTCGCACACCTGCGTCCAATACCGCTCGAACTCCACCTGGCTCCCGGCGTTCTGCAATGACGTAAGGCTCGCAGTGGCGAGTTTCACAGAGCCCTTTTTTTCCTGCCGCTGAAGGGCTTCAAGCTGATCGCAGAGTGCCATGAGACGGTCGACTTTCGCAACGATGCGGTGCTGTTCAGCAAGTGGGGGGAGGGAGATTATTAGAGAACGTAATGATGTCCCATTGACATTTGGTTGACCAGTTCCCATGCATTTTGAATATAATTGATTCCAATAAATTGGAGAATCAGCAAATAATTTTATATAATTTGAGTCTAGGTTTTTGTTTGGAACAATCCTGATTAGATATGAAGCAAAAACAGCTGGTACTGGAACATCTCTGACTAAATACGATTTTCCAATCGTACCACCTGTTCGTGCAACCAATAAATCCCCTGGTTTAATTGCATATGATGAATACACTGAATCGTGGATCTCACAACCCGGGACATTTTCCCAAACAACTTGGTTGTTCTGAATATCAGTAATTCGGATTAATCTAACTTTTTTATTAGTTTCATCTGATGATGCGGTATATCCATAATGAATTCTATTTGAAATATCACCAAGTCTAGCTAGAATCCAATTATTTTGTAATATTGGGATAAAAAAATTAGATTCAATGGGATCTGATGGGTTCTGTTTTGGAATTTGCCCTTCTTTCACTAACCTCTCTTTCTCTTTTCTTATCCTCTCGAAAAGCACACTCGCCGGCTCATCTCCCGGATCCTGCGTCCCTAGTTTCCCCTGCACCGCCAGTTGTAAAATTAATTCCCGTAGCCGGGCTATACCATCCGGTGCACTGGAAAGCGTGGCGAAGTGTTTAAAGAGGAGGCTTTGGGCCGTGTCCGTGGAGATTGTACCGGTCATTGTCTAATTCTCTTAAAATATCTGATACTTATCAAAAGAACTCATCCGATATTCCTGCTATTCCCTTCGTCCGAACGATTCCATCAGTTCCCGTTTCAAATCATCGCGAGTTTTTGCCGCTTCTGCCCGGACCAGCTCGTACTCACGGAGCAGTTCCTCAGGATCGCCATGGTCATCCAAAACGACATTCGGGTTCTTGATGTCAAGGTTGAAACCGTTTTCAATAACTTGTCCGACAGGAACCTTCCAGGCATGTTCGTTTTCTGTCCGGTTGTTCCACCACGTTTTCTCAACTACAAACTCCTCTATCCGGATAGGTTTTGTTTTTGAATAAGACTTGTAACCTTCTGGATATGTATGCTCATAGTACCAGATCTCCTTTGTGGGTTTTCCCTTCTCAAAGAAAAGCAAGTTTGTTTTTATTCCGGTGTAGGGTGCAAAAACTCCGTTCGGGAGCCTGACAATAGTATGGAGATTGCATTCAGAGAGGAGTTTCTCCTTGATGCGGCTCTTTACGCCCTCACCAAAGAGGGTTCCGTCCGGGAGGACAATAGCAGCCCGACCGCCCTCTTTAAGGATGTGCATAATAAGGACTAAAAAGAGGTCTGCAGTCTCACGGGTCTGGTACATGGAAGGAAAGTTCCCCTCTATTCCGTCCTCTTCCATACCCCCAAACGGCGGGTTCGTCACGATTACATCCACACGGTCTCTTTCAGTATAGTCCTTCAACGGACGGGCGAGCGTGTTATCATGCCGTATCTGGTTTGGGACATCAATTCCGTGAAGCATCATGTTTGTGACACAGAGCAGGTGGGGCATCGGTTTCTTTTCGACACCATGAATGGAACTCTGGAAAAGTTCCTCTTCCTTTGGGTTCTTCACGGTCTTTCGGATATTGTCAATCGCACAGGTCAGGAAACCTCCGGTACCGCAGGCCGGGTCAAGAATGGTCTCACCCAGTTTGGGGTCCACCTGGTCAACCATGAACTGTGTCACGGCACGGGGGGTATAGTACTCTCCGGCATTCCCGGCACTCTGGAGGTCTTTTAAAATCTTCTCATAAATCTCTCCAAACAGGTGCCGGTCCTCGGTACGGTTGAAGTCAATCTCATTGATCTTGTTTGCGACCTGCCTAATCAGGGTCCCGTTCTTCATGTAATTGTACGAGTCCTCAAAGACCCGGCGTAACAGGACCCCTGAACCATTTGACGCTGCTTCGGAAGGCAGTTCCTTTAATGTTGTAAAAAGGTCGGTGTCAATAAACTTCAGGAGTGTGTCGCCCGTTATTCCCTCAGGGTCAGCGGCCCAGTTCCGCCATCGAAGCCTATCCGGCATGGGTGAACGGTACCCCTTTACGAGGAGTTCATACTCCTTCTCCTTATCATCAAAGATCTTCAGAAATAACATCCAGCTAAGCTGGCTTATCCGCTGGGCGTCGCCGTCAACTCCGGCGTCCTTGCGCATTATGTCCTGGATTGTCTTGATACTCGTACCGATTGCCATAGAAACCGCTTATATATCTCTTTACCTTAACATTCAGCTGTATAGATACACTGCTCCAACCGCCTTATTGCTGAAAGATAGTTCTCACTACCGCCAAAAATCGTATTTACAATTTCAACAGGAGTACCGAACGCGTTCAGGGGAGCAACACGCAATACCTCCATGCTCTCGATATCAGCTATCCCGCCATCTGAGTATTTGGTCAGGAGTGCATCAAGAACATTTCTTACCTGCTCACCGTATTTAGTAAAATAATTTGCTCTCCTGACTTTTGCAGCCCGTTCTTTCCGAGACATGGGTGGTTCGCCAAAGACCACCTTGCAAATAAGGTCAAACGGATCATATTCCTTTCCAACCTGCTCCTCGAGTGCATCAAATAAAACTCCCTGCTCCTCAAGTTCTTCAAGGATAACAGTTTTTTGTTCAGCTTTTGTCCATGAGTTGAGGAACGCGTTAAGTGTTGCATACTGTTTGGTCACGTTCTTTTTCGTGTAATCTTCAAGCGATTCTGTTATCAGTTTCCCGTCGGCACCATAGTATTGGACCCGTTCAGCAACAATTGTTACCGGTACATCCTGTACAACATATCGTATGCTGCCATCGT
>Ga0209083_1000945_pt1 | contig 36842 bp, 34 predicted proteins | sample AM7aDNAmetaG_FD_184132 | JGI IMG/M metagenome (GOLD analysis project Ga0209083, IMG submission 184132) | Freshwater microbial communities from Finland to study Microbial Dark Matter (Phase II) - AM7a DNA metaG (SPAdes) (version 3) | ecosystem: Environmental > Aquatic > Freshwater > Lake ... | reverse complement strand
AGTTCTTGGCTTCGCCGAGTCCCCTGCCGCCTGACACAATAATGTCGGCCTCGGAAAGATTAACGGTTGACTCCATTTCTTTTACGAATTCAATGAGTTTGGTTCTGGATTTCAGCAGATCGTCCGCAAACACCTTCGTAAAAATCTTGCCTTTTCTTGAGACGTCTTTCGCGGCTTTCTTGAAAACTTTGTGCCTGACAGTCGACATCTGCGGCCTGAAGTTGGTGCAGGTTATGGTAGCCATAAGATTTCCGCCGAAAGCCGGGCGTGTCTGAAGCAGAAGTTTTGTATAATCGTCTATTCCTAGCTGGGTGCAGTCGGCGGTCAAACCTGTTTCAAGCATCACCGCGACTTTGGGAATGAACGACCTGCCAATCGCGGTCGCGCCGGTAAGCACAATATTTGGTTTGTACTCTTCGCAGAGTTCAGCCATTGCCATTGCGTAGCTGTCGTCCTGAAAATCCTTAAGTTTTGGGTTGTCTACGACATAAACATTGTCAGCGCCGTGCTGTATCAGGTCTTCCGCCTGGCAGGTGACCCCATCGCCGAGAAGCACCGCCGAAAGTTCTTCGCCGAGCTGTTCGGCAAGCTTTCTGCCTTCATTCAGGAGTTCATAGACCACGCTGGCTATCTCGCCGTTGCGCTGTTCCGCATAGACCCAAACGCCTTTATAAAGCGAGAGGTCCTGGTCCGAGACTTTTCTGTCTATCTCTATGAGTATCGCTTTGAACTTTTTGCAGGCGTCGATGCAGGCCCCGCAATAGTTGCACTTAATGACGTCTATTACGGCCTTTTTATCAACGTAAGTTATGGCGCCCTGCGCGCATGTCGGTATGCAAAGTTTACAGCCAACGCATTTTTCTGTTATTACTCTGATAGCCACAACGACCTCCGGTCTAATTTACCAGTTTGGATTCTCTTAAGCTTGCCACTACCTTGCCCACTTTCTCTTCAACGGTCGCGCCTTCAACCAGCTCTTTTTTGCCTGACCTGACGGGAACGAATACTCTGTTTACGATGGTCGGCGAGCCGCGAAGCCCAATGAAATCCGGATCAGCTTCAATATCTTTAGCGCTAAAAACCGTCGCTTTGAAATTCTTAGCCTTCATCTTGCCTCTGAGAGACTCTGTCCTCGGCTCATTAATTTCTTTGACCACCGAAAGCAGTATCGGGAGAGGGCCTTCAAGCACCTCGTAGCCGTCGTCCATCATGCGCTCAACCCGTATGGTTTTCGCGTCTTTCTTCACATCTTCTATCTTTTTCACCCAGGCGATAAAGGGTATATTGAGCCATTGAGCTATGCCGGGGCCGACCTGGGCGGTATCTCCGTCCATCGCCTGCTTGCCGGTAAGGATAACGTCAAACTGCCCGAGTTTCTTGATGCCCATTGCAAGCGTGTAGCTGGTCGCAAGAGTATCAGAACCCGCGAAAGCCCTGTCGGAAATCAGGATGCCGTCATCGGCGCCCATTGCTATCGCGCTTTTTAAAGCTTCTTCTGCCTGCGGCGGCCCCATGGTAATACAGGTGACCTTCCCGCCGAATTTCTCGCGAAGCCTTATGGCCTCTTCAATCGCATACATATCAAACGGGTTGATTATCGCCTCAACACCGGCCCTTATCAGGGTGTTCGTCGCCGGGTTAATAGCCACCTTGGTAGTGCCCGGGACCTGTTTTATGCTGACGACTATATTCATTTATTGACTCCTTGTTGAAATTACTTTTTCGAGGCCGCTGACTTGATAAGACCCGCGGCTATTTCGTTCCGCTGGATCTGGTTCGTGCCCTCGTAAATCTGGGTTATCTTCGCGTCCCTCATCATTTTTTCTACAGGGTATTCCTTCATGTAGCCGTAGCCGCCGAAGATCTGAACCGCGTCGGTCGTTACTTTCATCGCGACATCGGAACAGTAAAGTTTTGCCATCGCGGATTCCTTCGCGAAGCCCTTCGCGTCTCCCGCCTTATCAATAGACCTGGCGGTCGCGTAAAGAAGCGCCCTGGCGGCTTCAACTTCGGTCGCCATGTTGGCAAGCATGTGCTGAACAGCCTGGAAAGAGGAGATGGTCTGGCCGAACTGCTTTCTCTGCCTCGCGTAGTTGATTGATTCGTCAAGCGCGCCGGCAGCGATGCCGAGCGCCTGGGCCGCGACTCCGGGCCTTGAAGTATAGAGAGTGTTAACCGCTATTATGGCTCCCATCCCTTCGCTGCCGATCATAGCCGATTTGTGTATTTTGCAGTCCTGGAACACGAGTTCCCTGGTAGCGGAAGCTCTTATTCCGAGCTTGTTCTCTTTCTTCCCGAAGGAGAATCCCGGCGTTCCTTTCTCAATAATGAAGGACGAAAGCCCACGGCTGCCCCTATTCCTGTCAGTTACCGCGAAAACGCTGTAAATTTCCGCTTCGCCGGCGTTCGTGATCCACTGCTTCGTGCCGTTCAATATATAGTAGTCGCCGTCCTTGACTGCCGTGGTCTGCATGCCGAGCGCGTCAGAACCCGCGTTCGCTTCGGTAAGACCGAAGGCCGCAAGCCTTTTTCCGCTCGCGATATCTGGCAGATACTTCTGTTTCTGCTCTTCGCTCGCGAAAAGCAGTATCGGGAAAGTGCCAAGACCCGTGGCCGCCATGGAAAGCGCGATTGCCGAGCAGACTTTTGACATTTCTTCCACAGCGAGACAAAGGCCGAGAATCCCAAGGCCAGTTCCGCCGTATTTTTCAGGAATATATAAACCGCAAAGACCTGCCTCTCCCATCTTCTTTACTACTTCCCAGGGAAAGGTCTGGTTCTCATCGTGCTCTTCTCTTACCGGCTTAATCACCTTGTGAGCGAAATCCTTGGCGGTATCAACAATCATCTGCTGTTCTTCAGTCAAAAAATAATCCATGTAACCCTCCTTAATAAAATATTATTTCTTTTTGTTCTATTTGGTTTCGGCAGCTTGCTTCTTCAACTCTTTCTCGTTCTGTTTTTCAAGCGCGTTCTTTGCCGCCTGTTGTTCCGCTTCCTTCTTGGAATTTCCCTTGCCCTTTCCGAGCATCCTGCCCTTAAACATCGCCTTCACAATAAAAGTCTTCTGATGCTCCGGCCCGAAATGCCCCGCGATGGCGTATGACGGGCGTTTCTTGTACTTTGCCTGCATCACTTCCTGCAGCCTTGATTTATAATCATCCGCTTCGGCCTGTTTTGAATCAATGTTGTGCAGGAATGAGCGGACCAAAAACTCCCGGACCTGTTCAAGCCCGGAATCTATGAAATACGCGCCCAGCACAGCCTCGAAAACATTTGCAAGCGTAGAATCCCGGTTTCTTCCGCCGGTTCCTGCCTCGCCTTTTCCCATCAGCACATACTTTCCGAAACCGAGCTTCATTGAGACGCCCGCGAGTATCGGCTTGCTGACAAGCACGGATTTGATTTTGGTCAGGCTTCCCTCGTCATAATCCGGATACTTCTTGAAGAGATGCTCGCTTGTAATTATGCCAAGCACGGCGTCTCCGAGATATTCAAGCCTCTCGTTTGAACCATTCTTTCCGAGGTTGTTCTCGTTGACAAACGAGGAATGCGTAAATGCCTGGTTAAGGATGGCAGGATCCCGGAAACCAATATTCAGGCTTTCCTGGAATTCCTGCAGTTCAGAGCGCCTCTGCGCGGTCAGCTTGTTCATTATTGCTTGAACTTCTTGACCGCCAGCGTGGCATTGTGTCCGCCAAACCCGAACGAATTAGAAACCGCCATGTTAACAACGCGTTTTTCAGCTTTGTTTGGCACATAGTTCAGGTCGCACGCCGGATCCTTCTCTTCGAAGTTTATGGTGGGCGGCACCAGGTCGTTTAATACCGTCAGCACGGTCGCGATAGATTCCGCGCCTCCGGCAGCGCCGAGCAGGTGCCCTATCATGGACTTGTTGGAGCTTACGCAAAGCTTGTAAGCATGGTCCCCGAAAGTGGTCTTAATCGCCTGCGTCTCGCTGGGGTCTCCAACGGGAGTGGACGTGCCGTGCGCGTTGATGTAGTCAACGTCTTCAGGCCTGGCTCCGGCGTCTTTTACCGCATTGGCCATAGCCCTTGCGCCGCCTTCGCCGTTTGGCGAAGTGGCCGTCATATGATAAGCGTCGCTGGAGAGTCCGTACCCCGCCAGCTCGCCGTAAATTTTTGCTCCCCTCTTTAAAGCGTGCTCCATCTCTTCCAGAACAAGAACTCCGGAACCTTCGCCCATCACAAAACCGTCCCTATTCTTGTCAAACGGCCTTGAAGCGCGCGTAGGATCATCATTTCTGGTAGACATTGCCTGCGCCGCGATAAAACCCGCGATGCTCAAAGGGGTAATTGCGGCTTCGGTGCCGCCGGCTATCATCATATCAGCGTCGCCGTACTGAATAAGCCTGAGAGATTCTCCTATACAGTTATTGCCGGTAGCGCAGGCGGTTGTAACGCAAGCGCTCGGGCCTTTCACGCCAAACAGTATGGAGATCATGCCGGACGCCATATTGGAAATCATCATGGGAATAAAGAACGGACTTACCCTTTTCCAGCCTTTTTCAAGAAGGGTCTTGTGCTGGTCCTCAAGCACCGTGATACCGCCTATTCCGGAACCGACCATGACGCCGATGCGCGTCGGATCTATCTTGTTCGGGTCAAGTTTGCCGGCAGGGTCAAGCAGGCTGCTTGCTTTGAGCGCCTGGTTGGACGCCGCGACGGCATACTGGACAAAAGTGTCCATTCTGCGGGCGGCTTTCCTGTCGACATAAGCTTCGGGATTAAATCCCTTCACTTCACAGGCTATACGGCATTCGAATCCTGTCGCGTCGAACTTAGTAATAGCTCCCGCGCAGGAAACACCCTCAGTGAGGGTTTTCCAGAAACTCTCTATATCATTACCGGCAGGGGATACGATTCCCATGCCGGTAATTACTACTCTGCGTTTTGTCATGTGTCCTTCTTTTTAGGAAATGCCTTTGCTCTTGAGATAGTTGTTAACATCCGCGACGGTCTTGATCTTTTCCGCGTCGGTGTCAGGTATCTCAATGCCGAACTCCTCTTCGAACGCCATGACGAGCTCTACGGTATCAAGCGAATCAGCGCCGAGATCATCAACGAACGATGCAGTAGATGTCACCTGCGCTTCTTCAACACCCAGCTGCTCGACTATGATTTTTTTCACCCTTTCTTCGTTAGTTGCCATCTTTCCTCCTTTAAACTAATCCGCCGGTATCCGGCGGACCCAAATTCATTTAGAAAATGGTTTGAGTATTTTATTTTAAGCGAGCTTAATTGTCAAGGTATTTTTTCCGGCCGATTAACAACGAAAAAGCTTTAAATATAATGACTTTCGCAGCAATCCGGCCAAAAAGAAACAAAGACACCGCATTCCAATATTTGACGGATTATTTTACCTTACGACAATACCTTTGTCAACCGTTAAATAACTACCGGTAGAAGACGCAAAAGAGACAACCACAATGGGTGGTATGCCTAATTGTCGCGTTTTTTCATGCTTATCTTCTTTATATACCAGAATAGGAACAACGCCAGAAGCACGAAGGCAATAATAGAGGCAACCAGCGCGCTGTGCTCATGCAGCTCTTCGGTAAAACCTTTGACATCGCCTATTATTCCGCCGATAAGCAGGAAAGTGTTTACCCATATAAAAGCGCCCAGATAAGCAAAGAAAGCGAAATGGCGGTATTTCATCCTGGTGGTTCCGGCAAAAACAGCGGTTAAATGCCTAATTCCGGGGAGGTAAAACCCCAAAACAAGCGACCATTTGCCGTATTTATCAAACCATTCCGAGGTTTTCTTCATCCTTGCCTCGTTAAGCATGAGCGTTCTGCCGAATTTTTTAAGAACAAAAGCCCCGCCCGTTAGACCTATCAGATAACTGATAGTAATACCTGCGCAGATTCCGAAAAATGCCGAAAACATCGCGAGAAGGTAGTTTAAGGTTCCCTTTTTGACAAGGAAACCAATGAATACAAGCAGAGTTTCGTCCGGGATGGGGAAACCAAAGATACCGGCCGTGTAAAGAACAAATATAGCCAGGTATCCGTATCTCGTAATCAGCTCAAGCAGGTGCTGTGGATGCATTTTTCTCCTTGCTCCTCAGACAATTATGCATCAAGCAGGCAGGATTTTCAACGCATATGATTGATATAAAAAAGGAGGCGGGATTGCTCCCGCCTCCTGGTATTAGCTATTGTTACTTTACATTACCATCCCGCCGTCAACCGTAATCACCTGTCCGGTGATATAGTCTGCAAGCGGGGAAACCAGGAAAAGGATGGCATTCGCAACATCCTGCGGCTGGCCCATTCTTCCGAGAGGGACGAATTTCAGCATAGCCTGTTTCTGGTCTTCCGTGAGCTTGTCTGTCATGGCAGTCTGAATGTACCCGGGAGCGACAGCGTTCACTGTAATATTCCTGTTGGCGTATTCCTTTGCGACTGATTTCGCAATGCCTATAACACCGGCCTTTGACGCCGAATAGTTTGTCTGGCCGGCATTTCCCATCAGCCCTATTACAGAGGAAACATTTACTATCCTGCCATAGCGCTGCTTCATCATCGTCTTAACCGCCGATTTTGTGCAGTTAAAAGTGCCTTTAAGGTTGATGGCTATAACCAGGTCCCAGTCGGCTTCGCTCATTCTGATAAGCAGTCCATCCCTGGTCACGCCGGCGTTATTCACGAGAATATCAAGTTTTCCGAATTCTTTCACGGTGCTTTCTACAAGCGCGTCGCATTCAGCCGCAACAGTGACGTTTGTCTTGAAAGCCGCGGCCTTCACGCCGAGAGCCTGCAGCTCTTTCGCTGTCTCCTGAGCTTTTTCAAGGTTCACATCGCAGATTGAGAGGTTTGCCCCTTCCTTCGCGAGAGTAAGCGCTATGGATTTCCCTATTCCCTGCGCCGCTCCGGTAACTAAAGCTACTTTATCTTTCAACAGCATAACTGCCTCCTTAAATAATTTGTTTAAAACGTTCTTAACGTTTGCAACGTAATGCCCAATTGAATAATTTACTTATAACGTCCTTATCGCTTGCAAGCTGTACTTCGTTGGTTTTGTAAACCTTACAAACCTTACAAACTTTACAAACCTTATAAACTTTTCTCTTTTATTGAATATCATCCTTCGTCCAAGACTTCCTGTCAGGCCCCGCGCTTGAAAGCATGTAGGTAGAAACCGTCTTTTTCTTTCCGTTCCCGTTATCTTTGTAGCACGGGACATAGATAAATTCCGCGCCCCAGGGATCAAGCAGTTCTCCGTCAGTTACAAGTTTCTTGTCAGCAAGAGAATGCAATGATTCCGGGAACTGTCCTTCTAAGCCATAATAGCTTTCGAGGGACACTTTCAGGCTCGCCATCTGCTTTCTTGCCAGCTCCGCTTTACGTCCCGAGTGCAGCAAAATGCCTCCGATTACCGCCAGCAGAATGAGCATCACGGCAACTCCGTACGTTATCGCTGTTTTCATGCCAGGCCTGCCTTGAGCGCTTCCAGCGCGCTCAGCGAATCCACATTAAAGACCCTGGCGTCACGTTTTGTTTTCTTGACCATGCCGGAAAGCGCTTTTCCCGGCCCGACTTCAACAAAAGTGTCAACCCCATCCGCCAGCATATTGTTGACCGTATCTTCCCAGAGCACCGAACCCGTGACCTGCTCTATCAGAAGCTCTCTGATCTTGGCCGGGTCCGAGACTTCAACCGCAGTTACATTGGCAATGAACTTTACGGACGGAGCTTTGATATTTACCCTGCCTAATTCCGCGGCAAGTTTCTCCCTTGCAGGCTGCATGAGCGGGGAATGGAACGGCCCGCTGACCGAAAGAGGAATGGCCTTTCCGCCGGCAGTTTTTATGAGTTCACAGGCTTTCTCTACGGCCTTATTTTCCCCGGATATGACTATCTGGCCCGGGCAGTTAAAATTCGCCGCAACCACAACAGCCCCGGTCTCTAAAGAGGCCTGTTTGCATAGTTCAATTACTTTTTCCCTTGGAAGGAGCAGTGACGCGGCCATGGTCCCTCCGGAAGCGGCTTTCATAAACTCGCCTCTTTTGCGTACGGTTCTCACGGCGTCGGAGAAAGAAAGAGCTTCCCCGGCTACCAGCGCCGAATATTCACCCAGGGAATGTCCAGCGACTACATCAGGCTTCAGAATTTTTCTTAGTTCGGCAAAAACAGCCACGCTGGCAGTAAGGATTGCGGGCTGGGCATTTTCCGTGGATTTTAAGACGTCTTCCAGGCCGTTCAAAATGACTTCAGAGAGCTTGAACCCCAGGGCAGAATCGGCTTCGGCAAAAACACCGTTGCCGCTGAAATCTTTGCACATCCCTACAGTCTGAGAACCCTGTCCGGGGAAGATAAAAGCTGTCTTCATTAAACCTCCGAATAAATTCTAAATTCGAAGAAGCAAATTCGAAACGGGATCCGCGTATTTGAACCGTTTCGAATTTCGAATTTGGTTCTTCGAGCTTGCTCTATTTTACCATTTTATTACAGCGGCACCCATGGTCATGCCGGCGCCGAAGGCCACCAGCAGAATGACATCACCTTTCTTTATCCTTCCGGCCTTATTAGCTTCATCAAGGGCAATCGGAATGGAAGCGGCAGAGGTATTACCGTATTTATGGAGATTTACAAATACCCTCTCTGAATTTAAACCCATCCGCTTTGCTATGGATTCTATTATCCTGAGATTTGCCTGATGGGGGAGAAACAACGAAATGTCGCTATATTTAAGGCCTGCTTTCTCCAGCGCCGCATCGATGCATTTCTCCATCCCCTTTACGGCTTTCTTGAAAATCTCGTTTCCTTCCATGACAATGGTCCGCTTTCCGTTAGGCTCCCTCGTACCGCCGCCGGGTATTTCAAGCAAACCTGGCTTTGTTCCCGAACCATCGGACCATATATATGAAGACAGAACCCCGCTTCCGGAATCCGAGGACTTGACCACAACCGCGCCGGAACCGTCGCCGAAGAGAATGCAGGTTCCCCTGTCCTTCCAGTCGGTGTACTTTGAAAGCGTTTCCGCCCCGATAACGAGCGCGATCTTTATCTGCCCGCCTACTATCATGCTGTTGGCGATTGTAAGCCCGTAAATAAAACCGGAACAGGCGGCGCTGATATCAAGTGCTGCCGCGTTCACCGCGCCGATGTTATTCTGGACAAAGCAGGCAGTTGAGGGGAAGATTTTATCCGGAGTAACAGTGCCTACCAGCACAAGGTCAAGCTCTTCCGGCTTCACTCCTGCCGACTCCAACGCCTTAAGAGCCGCCGCGGTAGCCAGATCAGACGTTGCCGTCTTTTCGTCGGAGATGTGCCGTTCCGACATTCCGGTCCGGGACCGGATCCATTCGTCGGTGGTTTCCACCATCTTCTCGAGGTCTTTGTTGGTCAATACTTTTTCCGGCGCGAAGGACCCCGTGCCGGCTATTGCCGCCCTAATTACTCCCATTTTCAGCAACTCCTAATTTTGCTATTTCTTCTTTTATATGTTCATTGACTTTGCCAGTCACAGATTTCGCGGCGGTATTTATCGCGTTCATCATGGCTTTAACGCTGGAACCCCCGTGACCGATGAAAACCTGACCGTCAACTCCAAGCAGAGGGGCCGCGCCGTGCTCGGCATAATCGGTCTTCTTGATAAGCCCTCTGAACACGGGCTTAACAAGCCACGCGCCAAACTTTATAAAAATGCTTGAGTTCTGAAGTTCTACTTTCAGTATTTGGAAAAACCTTGTTGCAACGCTTTCCGCAAACTTTAGGACTATATTTCCGACAAAACCGTCGCAAACAATCACGTCGGCCTTATCTCCCACAATATCCCTGCCTTCGACATTTCCGACAAAGTTCAAGCCGGCTGCTTTCATCATTTTAGCCGACTTGGAAGTGAGTTCGTTTCCTTTTTTTTCTTCTTCTCCCACAGAAAGAAGCCCTATCCTGGGATTGGCCGACTCTCCGACATATTTCAGGTAAACGCTGCCCATAACGGCAAATTGCAAGAGATGCTCGGGTTTGTTGTCCGAATTGGCGCCTACATCAAGGACCAGGCATTTGCCGTTCAAGGACGGAAAAAAAGCCGCAATTGCCGGCCTTGCGACATTCGGGATTCTCCCAAGTTCAAAAAGGGCATGAGTCATTACCGCTCCGGTGTTCCCGGCGGAGATAACGGCGTCAGCCTTCCCTTCCTTGACCAGGCGCATCGCAACAATGAGGGAGGAATCTTTCTTCAGCTTGTAGGCTTCAGTCGGCGAGTCGTTCATGGTTACAACTTCGGAGGCGTGCACAATACTGATAGGAAGTTTCTTGATTTTGTATTTCAACATGTAGCTGCTCAGTTCGGCGCGAATTTTCTCTTCATCGCCGACCAGTACAACCTCTATGCCAAATTCCTTGGCGGCGGCTACAGCCCCCCTGACTTCAACTTCCGGAGCATTATCGCCGCCCATCGCGTCGAGTGCGATTTTCATCGCTATACCTCGACGACTTCCTTCTTCCCATAATAACCGCAGTTTTCGCAAACGCGGTGCGGGAGCTTATGCTGCTTGCACTGAGGGCATACAGAAAGCCCGGGTGCCTTTAATTTCCACTGAGATCTCCTCGTGTCCCTGCGGGCCGCGGAAAATCTCCTTTTCGGATTTGCCATTTTAATTTCCTCCCTTCGAATGCATTACTTTTTTTTGAGTATATTTTTTATGCCTGCAAACGGCTTGTTGAGCGCCGGTTCATCGCAGCCGCATTTCTTTTTATTCAGGTCCGAGCCGCACACATGGCAGAGGCCCTTGCACTTTTTTCCGCAGACAGGGTTCATCGGCAGTTCAAGGAGGATGGTCTGCCTGACATCCTCTCCTATATCTATTATATCGCCTTCCATCGCAAGCTCGTCGGTTTCACCGGGAGGGATCTCCCCTTCTTCTTCGGAGGAGTCCTTAACGTGGACGATATCAAATTCAGACGCAAGCTTGACCTTAAATTGCCTTAGGCAACGGCCGCAGGCGAGCGTTGCTTCGGCAGAAACCCTGCCAATAACCCTGTACCTTTCGCTCATGTCATGAACTTCGACGGAAACCTTAATAGGCCCGTCAAATACAGCTTCTCCGTCGAAACCTATTTCTTCCGGTTTTGCGGAAAAGTCCAGGTTTGTTACCTGTTCTTTTAGGTCCTTTATGTCTATCTTCATGCAAAAAGCCCTTTTAGATAAGGGGTCTGATATTATATAGGGGCATGGACGTTAAAGTCAAGGCAAAAGCAGGGCCGCTGCCGCCGACCCTTACAGTCAGCGATTTTTCAAACTTTACAAGGCTTTTTACGGGCACAATAATTACCTTTACAATCTTTCTTTCATGGAATAGAATGGCTTTCTGCCTGACAGCAGCAGGACAAAAAGGAGCCAAAATGGCCGTAAAAAGCGATAAATGGATAAAGAAGATGTCCCTGGAAAACGAAATGATAAAGCCTTTCGCGGAGAACAAGTCAAGGGAAGGCGTCATTTCCTACGGCGTTTCTTCATATGGCTACGACTTCAGGGTGGCGGACGAGTTTAAAGTACCTAGGAAGCAGGCGCTGATAGACCCCAAAAACCAGAAAAACAATATTTTTGACGACTTTAAAGTAGAGAGTATCATTATCCCGCCCTCCTCTTTTGTGCTGGGCAGGACCGTTGAATATTTCAAGATACCCAGGAACGTTATTACTCTTTGTACCGGAAAATCCACTTACGCCAGGAGCGGCGTGCTTTTGAATGTCACTCCTTTTGAGCCTGAATGGGAAGGCTTTGCCACAATCTGCATCATGAATGTTTCAAGCTCGCCCGTAAAGGTTTACGCGAATGAGGGAATCGGTCAGCTGGTTTTCTTTGAGAGCGACGAGCAGTGCGAAATTTCCTACGCGGACAAGAAAGGGAAGTATCAGGCGCAGAAGACAATCACTCATTCGAAGATTTAATAGTTACTGCATTTCCATCCACGATATAACCCCAACCCCTACAGGGACAAGTTTTGAAATATTATTGGCTAGCGTGGGGTCATAAGCGACATTAAATGTCCCCGGAACGGTCGCTCCGTGATTGAAGGTCTGCCCTCCGAAAGTAGTAAACTGCGTTATACTGCTGCTACCCCCGCTGTTATAAGTCCTTCCCGCGCCTTCAAGCGCCCCTGAGTAGCCATAAAGGTATCCGTCTATTTTCATGTCATCCGATTGATGAAAGAACGCGGTATTTGAAAGCCGCCAGGGGTTAACATATATGCTACCGGAACAGATGAGCGCGATTGCGTCATTGGTAGGATTAGAAGTTGAAGGAATAGGCGTTGGAACGGCAGGATTATACGACGGGAGTGTATTGTAGGTATCTCCCGAGTAGAGGACATCGCCTATCAACTCAATGCTTTTCTGGCTTATGATCATTACTTTTTTATTGGTGTTAGCAGTGCCGGCAACAACCGGCAGCTGCCCGTATACGGCCACATCATCAATGCAGTATATTATTATGCCGTAAGTGCTTTGCAGGGCCGCGACATAATTGGTCATGCCGTCAAAAAGATCGTCAGAACTGTTAGTTCCGAAGGCGCTAAGATTTATCTTAATCCTTGGCGTGTATCCGCTAACTCCGACATCTATTGTCAGGGTCGTGCTGGACGTATCCGCCCCGTTCAGCCTGTAGGAGGGGAGATTTGAAAGCTGAAGGATGACTTGAGCATAATTATTATAGGTCTGATAGGGAATTGGCCTAATATTTACAACGGCCCCTCCGTGCGCTTTGTCAAACCAGGTCCCGCTGGGCCTGCTTGAAGAAGTGCAAATATCATAGGAGCCTGAAGACGAATTTCTTCCGTGTTTACTTGTCATGGTCCTAAAATCAGGGGTTCCGTACCCTCCGGCCTGGACAATAGTTCCGGCGGACATGGTGACATACGTGTCGGAAAAAAACGGGTTTGCGGCGCCGGAGGAAAGCACCGACGAATTCCAGTACATCGTGCCGCCTATTGAAAGCGTGGTCCCGTTGCAATGATACGGACCGTCAAAAGAATTGCCTCCCGCCCAGATGTCATTCGCTATGGTAAACGCGTTATACTTTGCCATATTTACTATCGTCACATGAGACCTGACATGCCGAGTAATAGGCACCTTCCTCCCGGCTCCGTAGGCAATAATGGGTGTCGCGATGGCGTCAACAATGTAGCGCTGGTTCCCTTCAAGATCGAGCACGGGATTATTGCTGCTGTCCAAGAGCGTGTTTATTGTAACCGGAACAGTAAGAGAGGTAGCGGATATCTGGACAGGATAGCTTAAAGTCATCGGCAAGGTCGCGCCTATTATGTTGATCTGCCTGTTCGTAATGTCGCTTATCATCTGATTTATGCCGGCGTCAGCCGCTTCAATGGCTATCTGCCGGGCTTTGTGGCTGCCTGAAGAGTTAATATTGGTATCCGTCAGCGCGCTGTAAACCCCTATCATCATAACAATAATAACAGCAATTGTCCCGACGAGCAGGAGCATAGACTGGCCCCTGTTTTTATGTAAACAATACCTCATAGGCTTCACCTGTCAAACCATGTTTCATTATTTTAAAAGGTATTCCTTATGGCAACTGCCGTTGTTAATGTGATCCTTTCTCTGACTCCGCTTTTTCCCCTGTCCGCGACCGAAACAGTGATACCGACATTGACCATATCAAAGGTGTCGTCATAATAAAAAGCGACATCATCAAAGAGCAGTGTCGTGTCGTCAAGAAACTTTGCGACCCCGCCGCCCTGAGGGATAACAGTGGGGGTTGTTCTGTACTTGTCAAAATCAAAAATCACCGGTATAGCTCCATATGTTGTGGCGCCGCGCACCAGCCTGTGCATGAAAACATTTTTGCCGTTGTAACTGCCAAGATAGTAATCAACCTGATCGTCGGCGGACCTGTTCGTGGGGTCTGTCAGGCTCGGTATTTTAAATGATACCGGGCTAGCCAATGTAGGGTGCAGGGTCGTATTGGCAGTGCAGGCCGGTTGCTGGGTTATTTCACGAAGCTGTTTTTGTATGCAGCCAAGACTTGTAACTGCAACCTGTGTAACCTTTGTTTTCGCATCCACCTTCTGGTATTGCCTGTAGGACAGCCTGTAAAAGGTCGCGACGATAGAGCCGAGAATGCCGATTAGGCCTACTACTATCATCATCTCAACCAGCGTGACACCTCTATTTTTAGCTTTTGTCCGCATCTGCTCCTACCTGTTAATGGTGTTGATTACGGTCACAGGTTGATATTTGTCATTTTGCTTGCTCACCGAGACCGAGACCACCCACCCTTCTGCCATTCCGGCCGTTCCATCAGAAGGAGTCACGGTGCTGGTTATTATATATGGGTAGTGAGAGCCGGGCGGGGGAACAGGCGCTCCGGCAGTTGAATCAGGGTCTGTAAAACCTATCAATGATTTCATGGTTATATGATCAAGAACCGCGTTCGGGTTCGGCGGGTTAATATCCAAAACATAAAAATCGTTCAAAAGAAATTTTGTACTGGTAGTCCTGATAGTTACAACTGTTGCCGTAGTTATTTCCCCGGAAGTAATGGTTCTGGACAATTTTTGCCAACCGTGAGTCACAGAAGAACTGCAGGTATTGGAGCTGCCACCTGTTGTAGCAAACCACGCAATCTTTGCGTCATCCTGAATTGCGATCCAGGCGACCAGCTGGTCTGTACCCGCTACAGGAGTGCAACTCGAGATATTCAACGCCTTCCTTAAAGTGGCTGCCGTAGCTGTTGTTGTCGTTGGCGCTGTGACGGTCATGCACATTCCGTCCGAATCCAGAAAACCAACCGGCGTTATCGGCGTTGTGATATTTGATTTGGTAAACCCGGAACCTGTCGCTGTCCAGTTTGACGCGCTCGTTGAGAATCCGTCAAGAATGCCTATGTCCGGATTAACCGCGCCTGTTTGTTCTATCTCCACGGTAAGAATCCCGGTGCCTGTGTCGATGCTGTTTAGCTGGATTGTGGCTGTTGCTCCTCCCGTAGGAGCAAGATTGGACGCTATATAACTCGCTTTTACCAGATTATTAATAAGGATTCGCTGCTGCCGTTGCATGGAATTATAATCAATCATTTTGATAAACAGGGTTGCGGTTACAGCGTCGGGGCAGTTAATTAAAAAAGTTATGTCTCCCGGCGTTGTGTCAGTTACCGCCCGTGTTGCCGGATGGAACCAGCAATTGTTTGAGGCGCCGTAACCGGGATTGCCAAAAGTGCCCTGCACCAGGGAATAACTGTACCCCGAAGCCTGCGTGATTACGGAATTTGCGGTACAATCAATTTCAAGCTGAGTTATTGCCGGAATGCTTATAGTTGTGCAGGAAATGCTTATTACACCCGCGGAAGTTACATATGGCGTGTATATAGGGAATGCGACTCCCGGCGCGAAATTCTCGCCTCTGACCGACTTCCACTCTTCCACCCTCTGCGTTGCCAGCAGAGACTTTATTGCGCGGGAGTTCATAAGTACATTGCCTTTAAAATACATCAAAAAGGCGTTATAGGCCCCAAGCATGATGAACGCGATAACGCCAAGCATTATCACCATTTCTACAAGCGTGAAACCTTTTTTGGCATTCATTAATCCACCCCGTTTATGCATTGTCATTTAAATTATAGCATTTTTCGGTGCTTTGTCAATGTAAAGGGATTGACCGGGGGAGGACGGATAGATTTAGCCTAATAGCGCATTTTTTCTGTTCTTGCACTTGCTTTAATCAGCAATGAGTAATTAGCAATCAGTAATTGTTTTTATGCCGGGAGACGGAATCGAACCGTCATGGCCTTGCGACCGAGGGATTTTAAGTCCCTTGTGTCTACCAGTTCCACCACCCCGGCAGTGAAGCAGACAATAGATAATAGAAAATCGAAAATAGACGAAACAACACCTTATCCAACACCAACAGTCTATTATCTATTTTCTATTCTCAAACAAAGTCTTGAAGCAGACAATTGAAAACAGACAGAACGACATAAACATCGGCACTGTAATTTCGACTCCCCGTTCTTACTGTCCTTAATATACAATAATTTCTCCGAGAAGTCCACAGCCTCCCGTTTCAAGGTTTTTCTTGCCCGGATTTGCACTGAACGCGGTAATTTGAGATTTTTAATAACTTAGAGTTGATTCTCATTTGCCCTTATTTCTCCCAAAAGAAATATTCGTTTTTCCCGTCACTGCCTTCCCTTCGCGCCGTCATTTTTTCTGCTGTAACTTTTATTATCCGCGTCTTTGTATGCGCTTCTGCCGAGGGCTCGAATTTAGTATTCCCGTAATACTCCATGAAGGTCTTAAATGCCTGCCTGTATTCCTCCCGTTCTTCGATTATCTTTGCCGTCCCGTAAACTATCAGGCTCTCCCAACTGCCGTGACACTTCATGCTTTTTACATGGTCTTCCGGCTTACCGAAATACTTATTTATTACATAAGACACCCTGGGGTTTTTTCTTATAAAATCCAGTTTTTTACCGGTCATACCGCAATGGAAATAGAATGAGCCGTCTTTATAACCATGATTTATAGGTATTGCGTAGGGCTCGTTATCATTTGCCAGCACGAGGAGGCCCTGAAATGTATTTAGAATCATTTTCTCGCATTCTTCATTGCTTTTCTCGAAGTTAATCTTCTTGTTCATTTGTTCCTCCAAAGCATAATTTGGCCCCTACATCCGTTTAACTGTCGCCGCAGAGCATGCATCAAACAATTACAGCTTATAGCATTTAAACGCAAGTCCATTAGAGAAGTGCTTTCCGTAAATCCAATGTTAGTTGAGCAGGTTTTCCTGATGCCCGGAGTTAGCATCCATGTCAGAGCCGTAGCGGCTAAAGGCGTTCCACGGCTTCGGTTATTGACACTGCTTCTGAGGCGGTGGAAGCGCAGGTCATTGCCATGGTGCCGCTTCCGCTCCCCGGGGATTCTTGCCGTCCTTACTTTAACTGCTGAAGTTCGATGATACTCTTCGCAATCCGGTACTTAAATTCATCCAGCTTCGCGCCGCCCGTAAAATCCCTCATCTGCTCCGCCAGAAAATCCGCGTCAATACCGGTTCCCATGCTGCTTTCTATTTTATAGTTTTTAATCTCTTCAAGCAGCGCCAGCGCCTTCACGGCTTCAGGACTGTTCTTGTTCTTGCATTTTAAAAGCGTGTCGTCTAGCGTAATCATATATCTGTAGTCGTACACGCCCTCCCTTATCTGCTCCCAGCTGGTAGTGTTGTAAATAGTCTTCCCGTCCCTTGAAGTGACCGCGCAGGAGGAGTGCGCGTATTCCGAGGTCGGATCGCCGATTACCGCCGCACCCCACCAGAACTGCGAGTTGCCAAGGGCGTTTCGCTGGTAAGTAAGGTAGCCGAAACAGTACCTGTAGGCGCCGCAGTTATAGAGCAGAAGGGGCTTCTTCAGCGAAATAACTTTATCGATTATCTTGTCGCTGGGTTTATAGTTCCCGTGGGTTGTATTGTAGTAAGGAATGGAGCAGAGTTCCGAGTAATCGGCTATCTTGCTGCTGTCATCCTTGCGTTTCTGACCGCCCCAGCTCGACCAGGAAGCGTTGACAAGCAGGCCAGCGGACTTAAATATTTCAAAGGTATTTTTGATGTCAAGGTAGCCGCGCAAGCCCCACTTCTCCTGCTCTTCCCTGGGTTCATCGAAAGTGAACACAAGAGTCGGCCAGCCGGGTTTCTTCGCCTTAAAAGCCACTTTTTCGGCAAAATCCCTGACCACTCTCCTGTGCTCGTCGCTCCAGGGACGGGTATTTTTCATCTGGGCGTAAAGATCATACTGCATTCTATTATCAAACATCCACTTGGTGAACCCGTATTTATTCAGGAGCGGGACAAGGTTATCCGCGTAGTAAAAGTCCAAAGAAACACTGTCGCCGGAAACCTTCGGTTTGAACGGGGTCAGAAAACTGTCAAAGCAGTTCATTCCGTGTTCGCTCAGGTTTGACAGGTGGGCTTCGAGAATGTTCTTATCTGTGGGATAACCCTTGTAGTACCACATCCAGAAAGTATGGTCCTTCCCCCAGGGAATAAATCTGAACGGGAAGACCTCAAGCGTGTACGGAAGTTTTACGGACTTCTTCCCCGCGTTAATGGTTGCTTCACCTTTGTATGTTCCGGGCAGGGCGTTTTCCGGGATCTTTACGGTTATCCAGAAGGGACGAGGTATGCCCGCATAGCCGTTTGCCTGCCCCTTGACCAGATATCTGTTTTTGACATACCAGATCCCGGTGCTGCTCTTGCCTATGGGAACGCATTCGTATCTCGCGGCAGAAACCTCTATGTTGCCGGAAAAAATGCACGAATCTCCGTTTTTTAGATCAGTTACCGATACACTCATGCCTTTAAGATCTTCAAGAGGAAGCACGCAAAGGACAACCGGAACATACTCTCCCGGGGTTCCGAAACAGTTAAGCTCCGACAGCAGTTCTTCTTTTTTGGGCCTCGTGTTGGGGAAGACATCCTCGGCGCAGCTTTTTACAAAATACGAAAATCCGTTCGCAGAGTCTTCTTTTGACGGGGTGAATTGATTCTTCTCTTCGTAGTAGCCCAGGGCTCTTTTTTTTATCTTGCTTTTCCACTGCATTGCTTTCTCAAAACTTTCCCTAAACTCGCTGTGATCCTGCTCGAATGCCCTGGCATAGAGCGCCGCATTGGCTGTGTTATCCACCTCCTCTTCCTGCGCGGCACAAATAATGGCTGTCAACAAAACAGCAAGCAGCAGCAATAGTTTTTTCACAAGCCCTCCCGGGCGTGATATTTTCTGGAAAACAGTTCAGGTGAATGCAAACGGATAGTGTATTGCTGAAACTCTCTTGATAGTGCCGGAATGTAATAACTTCAGGAGCGGAGCTTTCCTGCCGTTAATCTCTGCTTTCCTTCAGCCTGCCTTTTCTCTCTATCTTGCCCCATTCCATTTTGACGCCCATAAGCTCTTCTACTGTTGCCATGAGCTTTGTGACATCAATAATCTGAATGAAGAAGACCCTGTAGGGTACGGCATAGAGCACGTAGGACAGCCTCTCTTTCTCCAGCAGAACGCAATGCAGAGCCGCTGTCATGTCAAGCAGAGTGAGCTGTATCCACCAGAAGAGCAGGCTGTTGAACATATTATAAGAGAGCGCTACATAAACAAAAAATATTTGGGCGAAGATATTCATACCCGGCCAGATAATGGCTTCAAAGAACATATACCAGATTGTGAAAACATTGGTCCTGTTGGCCCTGAAGTTAAACATTGAATGCCTGTGTTTTAAGAGAACCTGCAGGATGCCCCGGCTCCAACGGTATCTTTGCACAAGCAGGGAATTGATATTCTCAGGAGCCTCCGTCCAGGCAATCGCTTCCGGCTCGTAATCCACTTTCCAGCCCGCGGCCAAAAGTTTCACCGTCAGGTCGCAGTCTTCAGCGAAGGTATCGTGATCATACCCTCCGACTTGTTCTATTGCTTTGCGGCGGAAAACGCCAAACGGGCCGGGAACAATGTTTACGGCCTTAAAGAAGGTCTGGCTTCTCTTCACCATGTTTAAACCTTCTATGTATTCCAGAGCCTGTAGTTTAGCGAGGAAAGTTTTTCTGTTAATAACCCTCACATTGCCGGCGACAGCGCCGACCTTTTCATCCCTGAAGTTGTGAATAGCGCGCTTAACAGAGAATTTGTCCACAAGCGAATCGCCGTCAATCGTCAGTACAAATTCGCCTGAGCTTGCTTTGAGCCCGTTGTTCAGGGCGGCGGCTTTTCCCTGGTTGACCTGGGCCATCACCTTTATAACCGAGTTTCCGAACTGCCCTTCATGGGATTTCGCAATTTCTAATGTATTGTCAGTGGAACCGTCATCCACTATTATCACTTCCACCTGCGGGTATTCCAGGCCTACCAGAGACTTGATGGTCTCCTCAAGGTTCTTGCCTTCGTTGTGAACGGGAACTATTATCGAGACCATAGGGTAGGAGTCGGCATCTTTTTCGGAATACCTGAAAGTGTAATTAAGATACGAGAAATAGATAAGCGCGATATAGCGTATAACCAGAATGACCAGGAAGATCAGCAGCACGAAAAAAGAGAAACTTATGAAAGCCTTGCGGAAAGAGAAGTCGTAATAATAGATGTTCAGTGACGCAAAAGTAACCCAGAGCACAAAGAGCAGGCCGAAAAGAATCAAAAGGGTACGCAGTATCATGTCGCCTATTTTAATTTTCAAATTGGTATCTCACCCCCAGGAGGAACGACGCGAAAACAGAATTATTGCCTGCATAAAAAGCCCGCCCGAAGCCCATGGCGATTTCCGCGGAAAGGTTCTTCGAGAAATAATAAGTCCCGTTGCCTTCCAGGCTGTATTCCATCTGCGGAGCCTCAAGCACCTGGCAAATCTTGGCTTTCACAAAATAAAAGAAAGGGCTGTTGCTGTCTTTGCTGGTAGCTGTGCCGACAAGGCAAAGTTCCGAATAGGGCCTTGGAGCCCAGTAATACGACGTGACAACAGTGCTGATCTCGGAAGAGGTCACGCTGGTAACCGTACCGAACGGATCCGTAGTGGTAGTCGTAGAAACAGTAGTTGAAACAGTGGTGAAGCCGCTGGCCGGCTTCGAGAAAGAGACGTAGTCAAATTCCCCGCCCGCCCTGATTATCGGCACATCCGGAACATCATAGACCTTATGCATCACGCCTGCTACGACCTTCTGGCGCGTGTTCCCGTCGCCGAAATACCCTTCCGAATAAAGCGCGCTAAAATCATCATCCTTCGATATTTTGTATGCCAGGTTAAAGGTAAAGTTGTCAACATCAAAACTGACGCCGCGCAACAGCGCAGCCATGTCATTCACCTCGTAAACTCCGTTGAAGTTAGAATATTCAAGGCTGAGATTGGCGGCCGGCGAAAGCTGGACTTCGGTCCCTAGCGATATATGCAGCGCGGCGGTATAGCTTTCTATATCCTGATAAGACAACTCGCCGGAAATCTTCCATTTTTCGTTGAGTGTGTCTTCCGCGGACGCGTAATACCCTTTATACTGGGTGCCCGAGACAGTCTGCAACATCCCGCCCTGTCTTGAGCCTGCCGTTAGAACCAGCCACCCGTCATTAAAATACATCCTGCCGCCGACGTCAAACCCATACAGGTGGAAATCCACTGAAGACGAGTACAGGCTTGAATACCGCGCGAAGACCTCCGGGTTGAACTTGGCTTCAATATCCGTAATACTCTGCGTGGCGTCCTGATTAAAAGGCGAGAGTTTAATCACATGCCGGTAGTTCTCAAGCGCTTTTTTATATTCTCCGCTGTATTTATATATATTTCCGCGAATAAGATACACGTCGATTAGATCCGGATCGCGCGCCTGTATCTTGTCAAGTTCCTTGAGCGTCTCGGCGTATTGATCTTTTTGGAACATTATTTTTGCCATCTCGAGGCGAACCATGTATTGATCCGGGTACTTTTTCAGGTAAAACCTGTAAGCCAACAGGGCCTCGTCGTTTTCACCTTCCCAGGAAAGTGAACGGGCAAGCTTAAGCCTAACCTCATAATTATCCGGAAACTTTTCCACATAGAGCCTGTAATATTTAAACGCCTCTTCTTTCTGCCCTTCGTTATAAAGCGCGTTAGCGAGGTTCAGGTAATAATGGTAGTCTTTCGTTCTCTTGATTATTTTCTTTAAGCCTTCCGAGTTGTTCCACTCATCGGCTTCTTTCTGCCTTGTCTTCATGCGCTGCATAGCGACTTTCGCGTCAACATTATTCCTGTTTATGGCGAGGACTTTCTCGAATTCCGCTTCGGCTGCCGTATACTTGCCGTCCTGCTCATAGATATTCGCAATAATCAGGATAGCCGTAATATTATTGGGGTCGCGACTAAGGAGTTTTTTCGCGTTTAGCATGGCCTCGTAGTTGTCACCTTTCCAGTAGTAAATATTGGTCAACTCAAGCAGCGCGTCGTAATCCCTTGGGAATCTCTCAAGATAATTCTTATACTGGCGGATAGCCTGGGAATACTGCTTTGCCCAGGAGAGAACCCTGGCCTGTTCAAGCCAGATGCGGGTATCTTTCGGATTATCCTGCAGGTATTTTTCGTAGTAGGCCAGGGATTTGGGATAGTTTTTCTGCCTGGAAAAACCGCGGGCTATCTGAAGGTAATAGGGGTCAAGGTCCACTCCCTTGGCGTCGCTCCTTTCCCATCCAGACAGAAGTTCGCCAAGAAGCTTCTGGGATTCAGGCTCATCAGGAAACCGCTCTATTGCAGGAATGATGGCGTTCAAGCCTTCCTGGTATTTTCTCAATTCGAGATACCCCCGCCCCATCAGAAGATAAGACTTTAGGTGCCCGGGATTTTCTTTAACTTCCTTGTCAGCTTCGGCGATTGCGCCCAGGTAGGCCTGGTGATTATAGAGATCGACGGCATTGTTATAGTGGGTATGTACGGGCTCTCCTGCGTAATCCGAAGCCTGAATTATTTCCTTTTCCTTTCCTTTAACCGGGTTTTCCTGAGACCACACGCGCACGCGGTCGTACTCCAACTGGACTTTGGAATCAGAAGGAATGTCGGCAAGGTACTTTTTGTAATACTCTATAGCCTTATCGTAATCCTTTCTTGCCGATCTCCAACGGGCCACCTGGAGGTAGAATGGGTCAGGATCAAGCCCTTTAGCGTCGCTTTTTTCCCACCCAGCCAGCAATTCCCGCGCAAGAATCTGAAGCTCAGCGTCATCAGGAAATCTCTCCATACCTGGAAAGATAGCTTCCAACCCGTCGCGGTATTTTTTTAGTTCGAGGTAGGCGCGCCCCATCAACAAAAACGATTTAAGATCTGCCGGGTTCGCCTTTATCTCTATTTCCGCTTCGGTAATGGCGCTGCGGTAGGCCTGCCGGTTAAACAGGTCTACTGCGTTATCATAATGAATATGGACACCCTCCCCCGCGGCATAATAAAAGGCCGAAAAAAGCAGGGGCGCAAGCAAGATAAACGCGCGCCTGCCGGGGAAAGCTCTCTTTTTTATCAACTTTTTGTTTCTCCGGTGTTGGCCTTTATGTCGCCGATAATCCTGGTGATAATATCGCCGTTTATTCTCGGAAACTTTTCGTTGGCCCCTATCAGAAGAGCGATATCGCAGATGTTGTTTATCTCTCTTAAACTGCCGCCCGTGAACTTATAAATCTCCTCCACGGCGTCCGGAAGGAAGATATTTTCTTCTCCCTGCGCGACTTTGAGGCGGTGGGCTATGTATTTGCCCGTAAGATCCTGGTCGAGCGGCTTCACGGTCGCTATTATTCTGAGGCGCTGGTAAAGGCTCGGAATATTCAGCAGCTTGCTCTGGAGTATGGATTCCCCGATCAGGAGAATGGAAATCAGCGAGCGGCCGTTGTAATCGTGCAGGTTGCAGAAAAGCCTCAACTCTTCCAGCGTGTTCATATCCATAAGATGCGCGTCGTCTATGATAAGCACCGTGTGCCCGCCCTTCTCGTTGAACTCCACAAGCTTATTCCCGAACTTGTGCAGGAGTATAGACTTGTTCTGCGCCTGTTCCATGTTTCCCATCTGAAAGAAACAGTCATATATAATCTGCTCTATGTCGAGTTTTGGGTGAACAATGGAGAATATCTGGTATCCGCCTTCTTTCTTAATCTCCTTTACCAGAGATTCCCTGGTCATTGATTTGCCGGTCCCGCAGGCGCCTATCAGCGCAGCCCCGGTCCTGCTGGTAACGGCGTAGTGTAGCCTCGCGATGCATTCATTGAATGACGGATAGTTGTATACAAACCTGAAATCAAGAATATTCTCGAACGGACTCTCAAGCAAATGCCAATAATCACTGTACATGTTTTACCTCCCGGCGTTATTTATTAAACTTTAAATTATTTTCTTCCAGATGGGAATAATTCAATTTCTCCCTCTTAATTATCAACTGCGCGCCCTTTCCCTTCACGACCTGATAATCCCAGGAAGGAAACGGAGGCTGCAAACCCACCAATTTTTCTATGTCAAAGCTGAAATATTCCCTTCCCGTCTCTTCCGATATTTTTTCCGTAACATTAAAAGCTCCTGCAGCTTCTCTTATAAGAACGCCTTCCAGCCTGGAAGCGCCCAGGGTTTTTGGTTTGCCCAAAGAAATCAGCGTTGTTATATTTTCCTCTTCAAGAAAACCTATAAAGCGCTTAACGTTTATTTCCGTCGCCTTTAGTTCCGGGTCTTCCAGCACTGGCAAGGAGTCAATAACCACGCGTTCAACCCCTTTTTTCTCAACAAAATCCTTGACCTCAAGGATGTATTGCTCCAGATCCACGGCTTTCGCGGAATCAGGGTCCATATACTCGAGAACATTAAAAAACCCGCTCTGCATGTAAACAGAAAAATCAAAATTCAACAGATCGTGAGACTCGACCAGATAATTCCTGATATTGCCCGATGTGACAAGCAAGCACATTTCCTCTTTCTTCAAACCTTCCACAAGGAACCGTGAGGTCAGCGCGTTTTTTCCGTCCAGCTTTTCCCCGCAAAAGACATATGACCTGTGCTGGTAAATGCCGCCAAGGTCCTTGTCGAGAAAATCTATTCCGGTTTGTATCTTATTTATCATCTAATTTATCTTCCCTCAATTTTTCCTCAAACCCCATAAAAGAAACGCTGCCGCCGGTATTTTTTCCTTCCTTCTTTCCGCCTTCAGTTTTAGGAGAAGCATTCTTCCCTATAGATTTTGCTTCCTCGGCGCCTATGAAGGAAACATTAAAGGAGGGTTTCAAGACCTCGGGCGCGGGCGGAACCTGCGCCTGGGCCGGTTTTTTCTCCGGCTTTTTCTCAGTCTGCTTAGGCTTCCCCTCCATCCCGGCAAAAGTAACCTTGCCGTCGGCGGACACCCCCTGCCTCGGGTCATCGGAAAAATCATTAAGCGGTTTCCTGGGTTTTCCCATATCGATAAAAGACACTCTGCCAGCCTGCTTTGCAGGCGCCTCGGGAGCATCCGCCTGCGGGACAGGTGCAGGAGTATATTTGTAAGGTTCTGCCGTGGGATTGCCAAGGCCATGTTTCGGATAATTTACCCGCACCTCTTTCTTTATCTCTTTTATGCCTTCCATCTTCTGCATGGTGAACAATATTTCCCTGTTTATGAAAGCCGGCTGGCCAAGCAGTTTCTTCACAACCAGTGTTTTCTGCGGAGAAGTGTTCTTAAGAAAGAATACCCCCAGGGCCGTATCTTCAAGCCTCTTCTTTACAGTAAAGAGTTCCTGAGAAAGCGGCAGCCCCATAGCAATGAAAGAAACGACATCCAGCTTCTCAATGTTTTTCAGGAGACCGGGGAGACTCGCGGCAAAAGACTGTATCTCATCCTTGTCAATGTTCGCGCTTATAAAAGGATCAAGCGCGAACCTGGTAACTTTATTCTGCTCGATTACGCCGGCAATTTCTTCGAAGAAATGTTCCGCCGAGAAGACCGCGCTGCCGTCAAACGCATATATTATCAGCCTCATCTCCACAACGTAGGAAGCTATATCCACCCCTATGGAAGCGGCGTTGATGACCACATCCTTGGCGTCGGTGGAGGTAACAAGCAGGCAGGTTTCACCTTCCTGCAAACCTTTCAGAAGAAAGCGGAGCAAGAAAGTTGTCTTTCCGGTTCCCTCTTCGCCTGAAAATACATATATCCCCCTGCGGTAAAGTAAACCAATGTTCTGAGTTAAAAGATCTATCCCGCTGTCGCATCTGCTGAACATTTACTCTCCCTTGACCGTCTGCTTTGGCCTGCCGTTGCTCTGCCAGATCTTTAACACTTTCTTGGGCTTGCCTGAAGCGCTTTTCAGGCCGAAGTATTTTTCGGCTTCCCCAAAAAAATAAGTGCCATGATTCGGGTCGTCAAAATAATTAAAGCACATGATGCCGAAAACTCCGAGGTCGGCAAGTTCCGATTGCCTGTCAAAAACATTCTTCGTAATTTCAACAGTCTCCTTCTCCCAGCCGAGAGGATCCCCGTTCTTGTAACTTGAAAGCGCCATATACGCAAGCAAAAGCGGGCGATGAAAAGCCTTTTGCAGATACTCCGAGAACTTCAATGCCGAGCCTATTACATCCCTGTATTCCCGGGTTGAAGTATCCGCGCTCGGATCGCTGGCCCCGCGCATTTCCTGGAAAGCGATAAAATCATTCTTTGGAGCTACACGGCCCATACACTTCTCGAGATCGTAATTTCCCCAATCCCCGGGGCACAAACCAACCTTGCAGTAAGGAGAGGCTTCGTGCAGGTAATCAATAGCCTTGCCCGTAATTTCGTTCCACTCGTCCCATTCGGTGACAGGAGTCTCGTGCTTCCCGTTTATTACATTGAACTCCGGCTCAAGCACCACAAGAACCTCTGAACCGGTTTTTACCAGAGGGACCAGATTCTCCTTTATATCCTTATACCAGGCCTTAAGTTTTTCTCTATTATTCCTTTCAAGATACTCGCGGCTGTTGTCATCCCCGAAGGTATAATAAATCAAGACCGGAGTATAACCGTCGCGGCTGATATCAAGCAGCATATTCCTGTTGACCCAGCCTGTCCAGCCAGGGGTCAGCCAGACCGCAACATACTTAAACTTAAGACCGTCTTTCTCCGCCTCTTTGTACGCAATCACCCGCTTACCGTTAACTAGCTGGTCGTAGGCATTGCCGACTCCCAGCTGCAGAGACTTTATCCCCGCGCCGCGCCCAGGCTGAATATATTTTTTGGTTCCCGCGCTGCAGCTTACTAGCAATATAACAAGCCCAAGAAGAGGCAGCAGGATTATTTTACCCGTCCTACTCACAGTCAACATTGAAAGTCGCGCTCTCGTCGCTCTTTATGTCGCGCAGGTCAAATATTATCCTGCCTTCTTTTGTCACGTACTCCGGCAGGTTGACGCCCAGCCTCTCCGTGGAAAGACTGCCCAGCTTCGCAGACGGAGGCAGAACCATGTTAACTTTCACATCGTCTATCTTTACCAGTGAATTGTTGGTGACTTTAAGATATGTTCTTTTTTCGGAAACCTGGCTGTTTGAAACATCCGTAAAGGCCCACCTTTCGTACCAGTCGTTTAACTCTCCGAAGTTTGTAATCCAGACATCTTTTGTTTTTATGTAATCAATAAACTTTGAGATAACATCCACATATTCCGCGTTTGCCATTAGCTGCGTGTGGAACGAGTAATAATATAGGCCGCCGACCTTGTATACAGCGTCAAAATCGTGCTTCAGGGATTCCAGCATCTGAGCTTTGTTGCGCATCTTGTACCTTACAAGGATATCATAGTCATCGTCCCCTGTTTTCGGGAACTTGACCAGGGATTTTAGGTTCTTTCCCAGGCTGAAACCCTTCTTCCTCTGAATCAGCAAAGCTTCCGGGCTTGCCTGTTTTGTGTCATCCCCCGCAATGTAGTCATAATTCAGATCAAGCAGCGCTTGAAGAGTGTTCTGATCGTAAATCGCCTCAGGCGGCCTGAAGCCTCGCACTTTTCTGCCTGAAAGCTTTTCGAGCATAGCCCTGCCGTTTGATAATCTCTCAAGTTGTGTATCAAAAGGCTGCCCCTGGTAAACATCTATCCCGTGCAGGCCAATCTCAAATTTTTTATTCGAGTAAATCTTCCTGAAAACTTCTTTGTTCTGGTTTGAAAGCTCAGGAACGCAGAAGAAAGTCGCCGGAATTCCTTTTTCGGTAAGCACATTCACGGCATTCTCGGCGTTAGGGAATTGATCTTCCGTGTCCTCGGCAAAAACGACAGCGGCTCTTTTCCCGTTTGGCCAGTGGTCTTTATAAAACATCGGGCGGAAAGAGACAAAACTCATTATATTGTCCATAACCTTAGTCCAGACTTTTTGGTCCGCCGGATTGCCTACGATTGCCCCCATTGTAAAGCTTATCCATACAAACCTTGCTTTAAGGTAATTGCCGTGAGCCAGGCCCGAAATCTCGGAGAACTTGTCGTTCCCGTAAACATAAGGTTTTTGTTCCCAGTAGGAATCAATCTGCGTGCGGGGTTCTATGATGTTCGCGGAAATGGGCTTGTTATACGTGTTTACGCCAAGCCTAAACCCTGCCGGGACATCGTATGAAAGCATGCTGGTCCCGTCAAGGATAAGATAGGCGACTGAATTATCCGACTCTTCGTTTTTTACGTCTGAGAAGGAATAGCCGCCGATAACTTCGCTTAAGAACGAGGAGTCTTTCCAGATACCGTTCTCATCTCTGCAGCCGGTATAACCTTCCAGAATCAGCCCCTTCCTTTCTTTTGAAGCAAAATCCCTTAGTTTTTCAATTTGCTTAGTTGAAAGACAGATTGCAAAAGGAAGAACAATGGTATCGTAAGCGGCGAGATCTCTGTTGAGAAAATCAACTTCTGAGACGACCTCGTAACTGACATTGGTTTGTTTAAGGAAATTTCTCCACATGACCGTGTATGGTTCTTCTTCCGGGGGGCTGTTAAACAGTCTTTGGGTTGATTCGCTCTTAAGCACGAGCACTCTTTTCTTCATGGTCAGAGAGCTCAAGCTTTGATCCCCTGTTTTTGTAATGCTGTTTAGGAACTGCCCAACAGCTCCGTCATAATTTTCCCTGATTACCCTTCCATAAAAAAAGAACGAAGACCACGCAAGCAAAATCATTACGGAAAAAACAGAGATAGCTCTGAAGATACTCCTGTCTGCCTTATCTGCCTTTTTCGTTTCCATTTTTTTGCTCCTCGTCTTCCTTAAATGGATTGTAAAGTTTAAGGATTTTCGGCCTGGCCGGAACCACTACCTTTTTTACCGGAATATTAATGGGGAGTGATGACGTGGAAGGACCTTCTGTTTTTACAATATTAATTGTTGTCGAACCCTCTTCTTCCATGTTTTTCCTTCTCTTTCTTCTGCTTATAATATATACCGTGACTGCAAAAATTATTGTGACTATTGTTGCAATCAGTATGATAGTTGTCATAAGCGTAATCATACTTATTGAAGCCATTTTAACCCCCTGTCCGCGCTATCGAAACTAATGAAATACCAATAAGCAATAATACCGCTTATATTTATTATATTATAACACCCTAGAATTTTTTGTCAATATACCTTATTCACGCGATTATCGCTGATAACACAATAGTTACTGCGAAATAGTTGGCAAGTCTTTTCATGGAGCCTCGTATTATCAAAGCAGGACAATGCTTTTTGGGCTCCATACGGCAACCCTAAAGAGCTTGCCCAGAAACCCCGGGAAACGATATAGTCGATAATCCGGATTTACACCGTCAACTGCCCTTGACTATTCCGGCAAGTTCCAAAAGATATTCCCTGACGCCCGCCTCATTTGAGAAGTTGTACCCCAGTTTCCTGAATTTTTCATTTCCTGTCACGGAAGCCTTCAAAGGCCTGCCAAATAGGCTGCTCTCTGAGCCTGAAATCTGTTTTACATATTGTCCCATAGAGAGAGCAGTTGTTGTCCGGTCATTTAGCACGTTATAAATCTCGCCTTTGGTCTTCTTATTGCCAATGACCGAAACCATCGCGCCGGCTGCATCGCGCGCGCTTACAAGATCAAAATCGCCCTCAAGCTTTACCCTGCTGATATTGTTAACTATCTGTTTTGTTTCTTTATAGAACGCCATCCGGCCGGTCTCCCTGAAGATGCCGTAGACCCAGCCAATCCGAAGAGAGCAAATATTAAAATTCCATTCCTTTGCCATCGCGTAAACATAAGCGTCTATGGCCGCCTTATACGCGCCGTACTCTCCATCCGGGCGGCATGCTGCCGTCTCAACGGCTTTTTTTCCCGCCTGCGCTCCGTAAGCGGCCCTCGAACTTATAAAGACAAACTGCTTCACTCCGCGCTTCCTGGAGAAGTCCATGAATCTGAAAGTTCCGAGCACATTGTCCTCAAAGAACCCGAGGGGATCCGCCAATTCATCAACATCGTGACTGTAACCGCTGTGAATTACCGCGTCAACCCCTTTCAGCATTAAAGAAGTCTCTTTCTCGCTTTCAAATTTCAAGTCGCCGAAATACTTTTCAGCCTCCTCCGGAAGAGAGTTCAGATTGGCGCTATTCTTTCTGACAAGGACACGCAGGCTCCAACCCTTTTTCAGGATCTCTTCGCAGGCGTACCCGCCGACAAATCCTGTCGCGCCGGTCAAAAGAACTCGCATAGTTACCCCCTTGCCACAAATTAAAAAGGGCTTGATAAATCAAGCCCTTTTTGTTTTAAAGAATGCTGATTACAGGCCAAGCAACTGTTTCGCCTTATCAACAGCGGAGGCCGCATCCGGCGCGTAGCCTGAAGCGCCAATCTCGTCCGCGTAAGACTGGGTCACGGGCGCCCCTCCAATCATGGTCTTAGCATTAAGCCCGGATTTCTTGATCTCATCAATAACCGCTTTCATTGAGACCATGGTGGTAGTCAGCAGAGCTGAAAGCGCAACAAGTCCGGCTTTGCTGTCTCTCGCGGCTGCGACAAATTTTTCCGGCGGAACATCTATTCCGATATCCACAACCTTAAAACCGGCGCCTTCAAGCATCATTGAAACCAGGTTCTTGCCGATGTCATGCAAATCGCCTTTCACGGTACCAACAACAACAACACCGAGAGGCTGAATGTCCGCTTTTACAAGCAGCGGTTTTAACAGTTCCATGCCTGACTTCATTGCCCTTGCGGCGATGAGCACTTCAGGAACATAAACTTCATTTTTCTTGAACCTTTCGCCGACATAACCCATACCGGCGATGAGCCCGTTGCTGAGAATATCCTGTACCCGAACCTTCTCGTCAATAGCTTTTTGAACAAGCTCTTTCACTTTCGCTGCCTGCCCTTTTATTACCATTTCCTTGATCAAATTCAAATCCGCCATAACCCCTCCCCTTAAGAAATGAGTGCGATTTTTATCTTTCCCGCCGCGCCTACGACAGGAACTTTAGTATTTTAGGGATAAAAACCTGCCTTGTCAATATAAAAACTGACTGACAGAGCCGCAAAACCGCGTGTCCCGGCACAATTCACCCGTTTTCCTTTCTCATCGCTTCAAGAGCGGTTTCAAAGTCAAAAGGGAAAGGGGCTTCAAAGGTCATGAATTTCCCTGTAACCGGATGGGCAAAACCCAAACTTCCGCAATGCAGGGCCTGCCTGCCTATAAACTTGCTTGCGTTCCCGTATTTGACATCTCCGACTACCGGATGCTTTATATGCGCCAGATGAACCCTTATCTGGTGGGTACGTCCGGTCAAAAGGTCAAGTTCAACAAGCGCGCCGTGCGCGAAATCTTCCACCACCCTGTATATTGTCACCGCCTGGCGCCCGTCAGTGCTTATTGACATTTTCTTCCTGTCGAACCTGCTTCTTCCTATCGGCAGGTCTATTTTTCCGGATTTATTCTTGAAAACTCCGGCTGCCAGCGCGTAATACTTTTTCTTTACGGTCCTTGCCTTGAACTGATCGGCGATATTTGTAAGCGACTTTTTTGTCCAAGCTATGACCATCGCCCCGGAAGTATCCTTATCAAGCCTGTGAATTATGCCGGGGCGAAGCGGGTCCCCGCTGTCTTCAGGCTGTTTCTTATAGAGCAGCGCGTTAACGATAGTTCCGGTATAGTTGCCCTGGGCAGGATGGACCACCATTCCCGCCCTCTTGTTTATAACCGCTATTTCGCTGTCTTCAAACAGTATTTCTAGCGGTATATCCTCCGCGACAGCTTCGACTCTTTCAGGAATCGGCAGCTCTATAACAATCTTGTCGCCAGCTTTCAGCCCCATGCTGGCTTTGGCCGGAACCCCGTTAATCCTGACAAGGCCGAGTTTGATAAGTTTTTGAATAGTGGAACGGCTTTCGGCTATCTGGCTGGCAAGGAAGATATCCAGCCGCAGGTTTGACTTCTGCTTGAGCTCAAACTCTCGGATTTGCATTTTTCTTTTTTCCGGAGAACGCGATACGGAGAATGACTGCCGCGGAGAGAAGCCCGAGACTTATCCATTGGGAAACGGAAAGCGCCAGAAAAGAAGGCCCCCTGAAATCGCCCCTCAAAAATTCGACCATAAATCTGAGCAGGCCATAAAGAGCCAGATACATTTGAAGTATCTGACCGTCATATTTCTTCTTAACGGAATTCAAGGCCAGAAAAATCAAAGCAAGTCCTGCGGCCTCGTAGAGCTGCGTGGGAAGATGCCTCAGGTGGTCGTTGAGCTCCGGGAAGACGAGCCCGAAAGCGTTGTTCTCCAGGCCATAGCAGCAGCCTTTCGTGAAACATCCGAACCTTCCGAAAATGTGCCCCAGGACGAGGCCCTTGGAAATACTGTCGGCAAATTTAAGCGGATTTATTCCGTATTTCCCGGAAACAATAAAGAATACGGGGACGGCCGCGAGAAAACCTCCGTAGTAGACAAGCCCGCCTTCCCAGACCTTGAGCATCAAAAGAGGGGAAGCGAGGTAGTAGTCCAGGTCGGTAAGGATGTAGAGAACCCTCGCTCCGAGCAGGCCGGCTACAAATACCCAGACTATCACGTCAAGAGAAACATCTCTGCTGATACCGTCCCGCGAAGCAGCTCTGACGGTGTACAGCGTCCCGAAGAGGAAACCAAGCGCGACAAAAAGTCCGTAGCCGTAAACCGTAAACGGCCCTATAGTGAACAGCGACGGAATCAAGCGGCTCCCTCTTTATTTCTTATGATGTAGACGAGAAGCATCACAACGCCTATGTTGATACAGGAGTCTGCAACATTGAAGATCGGCCATTTAAGGTTCTGATTGAGCCCAACTTCGATAAAATCAATTACTTCTCCTATCCTTACCCTGTCAATGAAATTCCCCAGGGCCCCTCCGACAATTAAGCCGAAGCAAGCGCGCACATAGCCGCTCTTTTTTATCAGTCCTCTAAAAGACCAGAGGATAAGGGCTATGACCGCCCCGGTGGTAACTGCGAAGAAGGGGACACGGAAAGCATCCGGTATATTTGAGAGCATGCTGAAGGCCACACCTTTGTTTCTCGTATAGGTTATGTGAAAGATGTCCCGGAGAACAGGAAGAGACTCGTAAAGCGCCATGTTGCGGACTATGAGGATCTTGCTCAGCTGGTCAAGAGCGACAACCCCCGCCGAGATAAGGTAAATAAGATACATCTGGCTCCTTGTTTAGCTTACTCTAATACTGTTTTGTTTCTTTGAGTACTCCAACGCATCTTCCGCATAGGCCGGGGTGATTCGCGTCAGACCCGACCGTGCCGCTCCAGTTCCAGCAGCGCTCGCACTTCTTTCCGGAAGCCTTGCCTACCGAGACCGAGTCTTTAGTTCCCTTCTCAAGACTGACTTGCGAGACTATGAACAATCCCGGCAGGTCTTTTTCCATTCCTTTGAACACTTCGTAATCTTTCGCGTCAGAGAAAGACAGAGAGAGCGCGGCTTCGTAAGGATGGCCAATCTCTTTTTTGTTTCTGAAATCCTCAAGCAGCTTCAAAGCTTCAGCCCGCACCTCGATTACCCTGCCAAATTTCTCCGAAAGTTCCGCGCCGGCAAGCTCAGGCTTGTAAACCGGAAAATCGGAAAGATGTACCGACACGGGAAGTTCAGATAATTTACGAAGCTCCTGCCAGATTTCTTCTGAGGTATAGGAAAGGATCGGCGCAAGCATCCCGGCAATGTCTTTAAGTATCTCGTACATGGCTGTCTGGCCCGAGCGCCTGACAGACGAAGCCGGAGCGTGCACGTAAAGCCTGTCTTTCAGTATGTCCAGGTAGAAGGAACTCAGGTCAACCACGCAGAAGTTGTAAATGAGCTGATAGAACTTGAAGAATTCATATTTTCCATAAAGTTCCCGTGCTTCTTTTACAACTTCGTTCTTCCTGTGCAGCATATACCTGTCAAGCTCCGTCAGTTTGTCGTAAGGAAGCGCGTCTTTTCCCGGATGAAAATCATAGAGGTTGCTTATCAGATACCTGGCTGTGTTCCTCAGTTTCCTGTAGGCGTCCTGCAGGCGGGCCAGGATCTCTTCGGAGAATCTGACATCATTCATATAATCGCTTGCTGCTACCCACATCCTTGTAATATCGGCGCCGTACTTCTTGCAGGCTTCCTCGCCGGTCACCAGGTTGCCGAGAGACTTTGACATCTTCTTCCCTTCCCCGTCAACCACATAGCCGTGCGTGAGCACATTCTTGAAGGGAGGTTTGCCCTCGAGCGCCGCGCTCGGAAGAAGGGACAATTGAAACCAGCCGCGGTGTTGATCGCTGCCCTCAGAGTAAAGAGAGGCCGGCCATTCAAGCGCCGCGTTTTTCTTTAAGACCGCGTAATGGGAATTTCCGGCGTCAAACCACACATCAAAAACATTCATGTCCTTCTTGAAAGAACTTCCCCCGCACTTTTTGCATTTGTAACCCGGCAGGACAAATTCCGAAACTTCCTTTTCAAACCACGCGTCGCTGCCTTCTTTCGCGAAAACAGCAGTTATGTGATCCAGAGTCGCCCCGTCGGTAACCGGTTCGGCGCAGTCTTCGCAATAAAGTATCGGAAGCGGAACCCCCCAGTATCTCTGCCTGGAAAGGCACCAGTCCGGCCTTCCGGAAAGCATGCCGGACATCCTGTTCTCGGCTGAAGAAGGAACCCAGCCGACTTCCTTTACCATCTGAAGCATCCTGGTCCTAAGTTCCTTGTGCTCAACTGACATAAACCATTGTTCGGTAGTCCTAAAAATAACCGGCTTATGGCAGCGCCAGCAGTGAGGGTAGGAATGCGAAACTTCTTCAGTATGGATCAGCGATCCTTTTTCCTTAAGCAGGTTTACAACCTCGGGATTAGCCGCAAAGACTTTTTTACCCTTAAAGAGCGGCACCTCTTCGGTAAAGACGCCGGAACCGTCAACCGGGCAGAAAGCGGGAAGTCCGTACTTCTTTCCTATTATGAAATCGTCTTCGCCGTGCCCCGGCGCAGTATGGACAACTCCGGTTCCGTCCTCATCGGTTACATGGGAACCCAAAATGGCGACGCCTTCTTTTTCCATGAACGGGTGCCTGTACTTAATGCCTTCAAAAGCCGAGCCTTTTATTCCTGTCTTGGCAGCCTCATATTTGAACCCCGCTTTTCCGGCAACGCTTTCGGCAAGTTTTCCGGCGAGAATATAGTAATCCTCACCTGTCTTAATGATAGAGTATTCTATTTCCGGATTAAGCGCGACCGCCAAATTTGACGGAATGGTCCAAGGAGTTGTGGTCCAGACAACAAAATACGCCTTCGCCCCTTTGGCGTCAAAAACTTTGGAGAGGCCTTCGGTTATCTCAAACCTCACATATATTGCCGGGGAGCTGTCGTCTTCGTATTCAACTTCCGCGTCCGCGAGCGCGGTCCTGTGATTTATGCACCAGAGCACCGGACGCAGTCCTTTGTAGATATAACCTTCTTTCACAAGCCGCGAGAAAGTGGAAATTACGGTTGATTCATAACCGCGATCCAGGGTCAGATAGGGATTCTCCCAATCGGCAAAAATGCCGAGCCGCTTAAACTGGCCCCGCTGGATATCAACATACTTAAGAGCATAGTCGCGGCAGGCCTTTCTGAATTTTATAATTCCCTCTCTCGTGTTCTCGACTTTGTGTTTTTCCGCGACCTTGTGCTCTATCGGCATTCCGTGGCAATCCCACCCAGGAACGTACGGAGAATCAAACCCGGCCATGGTTTTGTATTTAACAACCATGTCCTTAATCACCTTGTTCAGGACTGTGCCGACATGAATGTCGCCGTTCGCGTACGGCGGGCCGTCGTGAAGCACGAACTTCTCCGCGCCGGCGCGATTTTCCCTGATTTTCGCATATAGATTTTCCCGCTCCCACAAAGCCTGCTGGACCGGCTCCCGGACAGGGAGGTTTGCCTTCATGGCAAAAGATGTGTTTGGCAGATTAAGCGTCTTTCCGTATTCCATTTTATTCCCTTCCTTTTCCTGAAGCCCGGGTAATATTCGAGCCTTCTGATTTTCCGTGAAATTCTTCTTGATGCGGTTTAGCGGGTAAGTTTTAGCATCTCTTTGACGGCTCTTTCAAGCCCGGCAAAGACAGCTCTGGAGATAATGCTGTGCCCGATGGAAAATTCTTCTATCTCTTTTATTTTTCTCATCCGCGCCATGTTCTCATAGTTAAGACCGTGTCCGGCGTTGATGCCAAGCTTTAACACTGAGGCAAACCCGGCGGCGTCGCGCAGTTTAAGAAACTCTTGGTCTCTCGCGGCCTTGGTTTTCGCATCGGCATAAGTCCCTGTATGAAGCTCAATAAGGTCAGCTCCCAGATATTTCGCCTGCCTAACCTGTTCCAAATCAGGGTCTATGAAAAGACTGACGATGATTCCTGATTTTTTAAGTTTTTCAACAGCCCTGCCGACTTTCAAAGCGCCCCTAACGCAATCCAGGCCGCCTTCCGTGGTAAGCTCCTGCCTCTTTTCCGGAACCAAAGTAGACCACTCCGGCTTGACTTTCATGGCAATCTTAACTATCTCGGGATAAACTGCCATTTCAAGGTTTAATTTAGCCCTGACATATTTTCTTACTTCAAACACATCCCGGTCCTGCACGTGCCGCCGGTCTTCGCGCAGGTGCATGGTAATGCCGTTAGCCCCCGCAGCGACCACGACTCTTGCCGCTGCAAGGACAGAAGGATACAAACCAAGCCTCTGCTGGCGCAAGGTGGCGACGTGGTCTATGTTTACATTAAGTTTGGACATTGTCCCTTCAAAAAAAAGTTTGTAAAGTTTATAAGGTCACAAGTTCAATAAGGAAGTGCAACACTTAGGAGGTTATGATAACCTAAGTGTCTATGAAAAAGCAATATAAGCACTTCAGTATCGAAGATCGAGATTTGTTATGTGCGTATCACAATCAAGGCCTAAGTATCTCAAGAATAGCAGTGTCCTTGGGCCGA
>Ga0209083_1000941_pt1 | contig 36956 bp, 34 predicted proteins | sample AM7aDNAmetaG_FD_184132 | JGI IMG/M metagenome (GOLD analysis project Ga0209083, IMG submission 184132) | Freshwater microbial communities from Finland to study Microbial Dark Matter (Phase II) - AM7a DNA metaG (SPAdes) (version 3) | ecosystem: Environmental > Aquatic > Freshwater > Lake ... | reverse complement strand
GCAACTGATGATTCTATTTACATGGTTGACCGTGAATGCCGTTATTTATACATGAATTCACTTCACCGCAGACGCCTTGGGATTGAGAAAGATGATTATGAGAGTAAATTATATGGATCATATCATTCAGAAATTGCAGCGGTAAATTTCTCTCAGAATATAAAGAAAGTATTTTCAAGTGGTGAGTCATGCGTTGATGAATATGAAATTTCAGGAAAATTTTTCTATAGGAAATTTATTCCTGTAAAATATCACGATACTCCCCAGGTACTAGCAGTTATAGTAATATCCACTGAAATAACAGACAGAAAAAAACTTGAAGAAAATCTACAAAGCACTTCATCCCTCCTTGCGGCAACTCTTGAGTCAACATCTGATGGAATACTCGTTTGCGACCGTTCAGGAAAAATAATAAGTTATAATTCTAAGTTTTTTGAGATCTGGAGTATTTCAAAGGAATCGGTTAATAAACTGCATTATATCGATTTTTTCAAGTTGATTAAGAAAAAAATTTTAAACCCGGATTTATTTTTTGAAAAAATCGATGAGATGAATATTAACTCAGATTCTGAGCTTTTTATATATTGTGAACTTGAAGGGTTGCGGAGTATAGAAATCTTCACCCAGGCCCAGAAGATTGGATTAATGACAGTCGGGAGGATATGGAGCTTCCGTGAAGTAACCGAGCGCCAGAGAGCGACAATTGCCCTGCGTTTCAGCCATGAAAATTATCAGACGCTCGTTGAGTCAACAGATGACCCAATTTTTATGGTTGATGAAAATTGCAAATATCTGTTCATGAACTCGCATTCGATGCGAGAGATTAATATTAGTAATGATGGATATGAAGATCATTATTTTAATGAATTTCACTCAATGAAGGAGACGACAAGGTTTACAGCAGCTGTAAAGCAGGTATTTCGTACAAGTAATCCTCTTAATGATGAATTTATTTCTGGTAACTGTTGTTACCTTCGGAAATTTTCACCTGTCTTTGATGGGAGCACTGGAAAAGTCAGGGCCGTGACAATAATTTCTACTGATATTACTGAACAGAAAAAATTCTATGCGGAATTAAAATCCAATGAAGAACGTTTGAGGATCCTTTTTGAATTTGCACCTGATGGTTATTATTTATCAGATGTTAAAGGGACTGTGCTTGACCTGAATAAAGCTCTTGAAAGGCTTTCAGGATACACAAAAGATGAACTGATTGGTAAAAATCTTATTTCCATAGGATTTTTTGGAGTAACCCAGGTTCCGCGAGTGGCATTCATTCTTGCAAAAAATGCAATGGGACTTGCAGCAGGTCCAGAAGAACTTTCTTTCCAATCAAAAGGGAGGCGCGAAATAGACATCGAACTTATGACATACCCTGTTAGAATTGAAGGGAAAAAACTTGTTCTCTGTATTGCCCGTGATATTAGCGAACGTAAGAAAAATGAGAGGGTATTGCGTACAAGTGAAGAGCGTTACAGGCTTCTTGTTGATCATGCAAATGAGGGAGTTTTTGTTATCCAGAAAGAGAGAATTGTATTTGCAAATCCCAGGGGTTTAGAGATGCTAAGTGAGGACTCTAAATTCATTTATGGCCGTAATTTTACTAATATCATTAAACAGGAAAGCCGAAATAAAGTAAGTTCACTTCTCAATGAATGTGAAACAGGTGGAATAATTCCACTGGTCACTTCGTTTCCAATTCTTCTTTCAGAACAAAATTCGCGTTGGTGGGAGGTAAAACCAGTTAGTTTTGAGTGGGATCATAAACCGGCAGCCCTCCTCCTCGCAATGGATATTACTGAACGAAAGCTTTCGGAAGATGCAATCAACCTTGCTCACAAAAAATTAAATCTATTGTCAAGTGTAACAAGGCACGATATCCTTAATCAGCTTACAGCCCTTGAGGCTTATATTCTCCTCGCAAAGGAAGAGAGTATGGGGGCTGTTTCATCAGAATATGTTACAAAAATCGAAGATATCAGTAAGACAATAAGGAATCAGATTCAATTTACCAGGGAATACGAGGACATAGGAGTTCAGACACCCTGTTGGCAGAATGTCAGAGAATTAATTGACAAATCCCTAACCACAATGAATTTGAAAAAAATAAGGGTCAATACGAATATTCCGGGTATTGAGATTTTTGCAGATCCACTCCTTGAAAAGGTATTTTATAATCTAATAGAAAATTCTATTCGTCATGGCGATACTGTAGAGAATATCAATATTTCATATGCTGAACAGGACGAGAAACTGGTTCTCATTTATAGTGATGACGGAGCCGGAATTCCTGAACCTGAGAAAAAAAGAGTTTTTGAACAGGGAGTCGGGAAAAATACGGGTTTTGGACTCTTTCTTGTACGTGAAATCCTTTCAATAACTGGTCTCTCGATTATTGAGAATGGCGAACCCGGTAAAGGAGTTCAGTTTCTGATTACAATTCCTTCAGGTTTATACAGAATTCATTTCCGATAAATTAATCGCTCTTTTTTGTTCAAGCGAAAAGAAGATCTCTTCAAGTGTAGGATTTTTTGATTCTATCGTTTCTATTGAACCATTGTACTGGGTAATAAGTAAAGTAAGTTCATTAAGGGATTTAGTATCCTTTAGTGTGGCATAGAAGATACCTTTTTTAGAGATAATGGGAAATTTTTGAAATTTTTCATCCAGATTTTCAATTTTAAACTGAATACTATAACTTACACCCCCAAACCATTTTCGTAATTCAGAAATAGTACCTTTGATTACTATTACACCCTCATGAAGAATATAAATTAAGTCGCAAATGGCTTCTATCTGGTAGAGGTTATGTGCAGATATGACAATTGTCCTTCCTTCTTCTTTAAGTTTGAGAAGATAGTCCACAATAAACCGGGATGTGACCGGGTCAAGACCAGAGGTAGGCTCGTCATAGATGAGAAGGGCCGGATTATGGATAAGTGACCTTGCTATCGCAACTTTCCGTTTCATTCCTTTAGAAAGTTCTCCGTTCTTTTTCCCATCGGTTTTCAGGTCAAGTGCTCTCAATAGTTTGTTTGTTCTCGAATCTATCTCATATTTTGATAATCCATAGATTTCGGCGAAAAACCGGAGGTAACTTCTCGCGGTCATTGTCTCATACAGCCGTGATTCCTCAGGTAAATACCCTGTTAATAATTTTATTTTCCTGCTATCTCTTTTTGCCTCAAAGCCGCCAATTGTAAGTTCTCCGGAAGTAGGCTCAATGAGACATGACAATATTCGCAATATTGTAGTTTTTCCCGCTCCATTATGACCGATTATTCCTACTATTGTCCCTTTCTTCACTTCTATGTCAATTTCAGAAAGAGCCCTGAATTTTCCAAATTTTTTTGTTATGCTTTTACCATGTATCATAATCCGGTACTTCCGGTTCACATTCTATTGTATTATATCTGTTGAAGTTGTCATCTTGATACAGGTAACTCGGTATGGCGGTCTTGCACGATATCAGCACAATAGCCCTCTGGGAGATACGTGGAAAGACCGGATTACTTGACCGGAGGATTATTCTCCCTTCTATTGTACTCATCATATTTCTTATCATTGTCTCAGCCCTGACTTCACAGTCAGGACTTCATCTCAATGATGGACTATATAAAATTGGAGTCTCCAACTTACAAACAGGCCTTATATTTTCAGGTGATCCCAGGTTCAATGTTGAAATTGTACCTGATCCTATCCCTTATGCAAAGAATGGATATTATGATCTTGCAATATCTGATAACCAGGTATATGCTTCGGATACCCTGCGTGGACACGCTGCAGTAAATACACTTCTAAAAGTTTATGAACGGTATAAGAACAACTATTATTCTGCTGAACCTGACCTTTTTTCTGCGTATCCTCTTTGGATTGATATCCAGTACGTACCAAGTCCTGTTGACTTCGCTGCAACCCAGAGTGGTGAAGCAATAAGGCCCAGGTATTCGTCAAGGGATATTGCACCACGGGGCCCGGTCCAGCAGGTAACCCCGCCTGTTTCTCAAATAGGAAGAGACATTGCCCGTTTAAGACAGGGACTGGCACAGTCACCTGGAACAGATTCTCCCCTGAACCGTTACAGGTCTACACTGGGTGCAGGTGCGACTGAACTTAATTATATAACTCCGTCCCAGTTCTCTCCACCTTTACCTTTCGATACCATTATCCTGATTTTTGTTTTTATTTTTCCACTTTATTTTATATCACAATTCTTCATGATGACAATGATGGATGAGCGAATAGGACGGAGAGGGGAACCTCTTCTTTCTACGCCCGTGAGTCCCTCAGCAATTGTCATCGGAAAAGCAATTCCTTATTTTTGCCTGATGTTAATTTGTACAATTGCAATTATTGCAGTCCTACAGGACCCCTTGGCAGTATTGTTCCCCCTAATACCTGTGATGCTTTTCTTTCTTTCAACTGCACTTCTTATTGGAATTTCTGCCAGGAGTTTCAAGGAATTATCTTTTTTATCCATCTTTTTCTCAACAATTGCAACATCTTACCTTTTTTTCCCAAGCATTTTTGCCAATGTTCATGTAGTATCCATGATCTCCCCTGTAACGCTTGTTGTCCTGACTCTTGAAAAATCAGCATATAGTTTAAATGATTATCTCTTTTCTACCTCCCTTTTTTATCTAGCTGCACTTGTTATCGGGTTAATCTGTATCAGGAATTATCGAGAGGAGCAGTTATTCTCACAAAAGAAACTTTTTCAAAAGATAATTTCCTTTTTGTCGGTGCTGATAGCAAAGGATCATCCCTGGTTGTCTCTCTCCTTTGTTACAATGCTCTTCATCCCGCTTGTATTTATGATACAACTCTTTATTCTTGTTCTTTTTTTTAACCTGCCTATGCCCATCTCTCTTGTGTTGATCCTTATCGCTGCTGCTTTTACGGAGGAAGTCACAAAATCTCTTGGTCTCTGTGCATTCAAAGCGAGCTCAACCTCGCAGTTGTCATTCAGGTCAATAATACTCGCATCATTTGCCATTGCCCTGGGTTTTCTTATTGGCGAGAAACTCCTGCTCTTTGTTACCCTCTCACAGATAACTGAATCAGTCTTTGGATCTGTTATCTTTACAAGCCTTGGTTCACTAATATATCCGTTTTTTCTTCATTTTGGCTGCACTATGATAGTTGCCCTTGCTATAAGAAAAAATGGAAAGTTCAGATATGAAATCGGAATTCTGATTGCGACGATTGTTCACTGTGCCTATAATGCCATTTTAATAAGGGGGTGGCTCACCTGAACCCTAAAAATATTCTTCTAATCATGAAAAAGGAATTATTGGGACTTTCAGATGAGAAGACCATTATTTTTGCCATTTTGCTCCAGCTTTTTGTTGCGCTATTCGCATCAGTGCTCCTTATCGGACTGACCTCAATATATGACCCTGAATCAATGAACCGTTATCAGGGAATAAATTTTAATATTGCATATATCGGAAACGAGTCCCAACTTTATTCACTTCTTGCAAACGAGAGAGGGTTGCGGATATATCCCATGGACCTCTCCTCCGCATTAACCTCTTTAAAGGAGCGAAAAATATCGGGAGTCCTTTTTGTGCCGGATATTGCTCCGGAAAGTGACAAACCAGTCACTTTGACTCTCTACCTGATAAAAAACGATATAACCTCGGCACTTGTAGAGATGAGGTTAAAAACGGTATTGAATAATTTTGAAGAGATTTTAAGAGAGAAAAGGGCATCATACAGAATTGCAGACCCGATAGTTGTTTTATTCCCTGAAGATACAAGTGGAAATAGTACATTTTTTGAGTTTATTTATGGCCTGTTAATCCCTCTTCTTGTTTTGATGCCTGTAATCGTATCTTCAGCGCTTGTTATTGACCTGATAACCGAAGAATTTCAATATGAAACACTTGAGACTTTGCTCTCAACACCTGTAAGTTTACTTGAAATTATTCTGGGGAAAGTTGCAATCTGCATAATTATCGTCCCACTTCAGGCATTTATCTGGCTCCTTCTTCTGATGCTGAACCATATTCAGATATTATCTTTACCTCAGATTTTATTAACTGCATCCATTCTCGCTATAATTTTTGTTGAACTTGGAGCAATCACCGCGCTTATCTTTCGCGAGAGATCCCAGGCCCAGTTTATCTTTTCTACAGGCGTAGTCGCTGTAATTCTAATGATGATTTCAGTTCCTGGTAATCCACTGAATTCAATTGCACTCTATGCTTCAAGTGGCGGTTTCCTGCTTAATATATCATTTCTTCTGTTACTAGTCATGGTTGCAGCCCTTCTCTCATTCATCCTTATTTATCTTACGCTTGGATTTCAGAGAATTCTTATTAAGAAAAGGAATAAACGGAGTTAATTTTAGCATTATTCCAATGTCCTTGTGAAATTAAAAAGATTTATTAGATGCACAATACTCTTAATTGTGTACTGATTTAATTCACAGACGAAATGGACCTGTGAAAAAATGCATCCTTAATAAGATGGGAAATATCGAAAAAACGCCAGAGGATGGCATGGAAGCAGTATACACGAGGTGAAGGGGGAATGTACTGTTCAAAATGTGGGAAAGATACAGAAGCATCTGGTAAATATTGCCAGTGGTGTGGTGTTGATTTAAGTTCTCTTCCTCCAAGGACTGTGATAAGGAAGAGGTCGCCCGGTGTCAGGACTGACAGTTATGGAGGTGCAGCGAGAAGGCTTGGTGCATTTATTATAGATATTATTTTTCTGATATTTCTTGATGCGGTCATTGCAGCAACCTTTGGGTTGTCAGAAGGGCTTGACATGTTTCGAGAACTTGTCCGTGGGATGCCTGTGACAGACAGGGATGGAAACATGGTGACTTCACTGGTGCCACTCCCTATTGCCACTGCATTTGCAATTCTTCTGATACTTGTTCCATGGATATACTCAGCCGGACTTTTAAGTTCACGAAATCAGGCGACTCTTGGAATGATTGCAACCCGTTTGGCACTAACTGATATGCATGGAAACCGGGCTACATTCGCACGCTGTACATTGAGACATTTTGTCTCTGTTATATCATTCATTGTCTTCTGTATAGGTTATATTATGATTATTGTTACAAGGCACAGCCAAGGCCTGCATGATATTGTAGCCGGCTGCCTTGTATTTAAACAGGATTAATTTCTATCGACCTGGGAAAAGGATGGCAGATAACCTCCAGATTATGTTGCTTATTGGCGTTGCAACCGGAGTAGCGGGAGCGATACTTAACATCGATACTACATACAAGTGGAGGGTTTTAGGTTTTGGCCTCTGGAGTGCTTCAAATATTGCCCTTGCCTTCTGGGCATACTATATTCCAAATGACCTCTTACTCTTTATGTTTCTATTTTACTCGATAATATCAACTTATGCGTTTGTTATTCACCACCGCCATCTGATTGATATTAATATTGAAAATAAATAATTATAGCGAAAAAAAGAAGGGTTTATTCGTCATATTTTCCTTTTAAGTTAGACCAGCCGGTGTATCCGCAATATATGCAACCTACCCCGTCGCATTGGCCACATCTCACAGGTGGTTTAAGGACCATAACTGTCCCTTTTTTGCCACAAAAAAGACAGCCTTCCCCATCACAATGGGCACAATTCACAGAAATGTAATTATCAGGCATTATTTTCACAGGTTCTATTTTTAAGCAGCCTGATTGCTCCTTTATTCGCCTGTGAAACATTTTCGCGGTACTGCGCAAGTACTCCAGTACTGAGTCGCAATAATGGTTTCCAGCCTTCTTTTCTCTTCTCTATCTCTTCAGAAGCTACGAGAAGGTTTATCTCTTTTTTATTGAGCGAAATACTGATCCTGTCTCCTTCCTTAACAAATGCAACAGGCCCGCCAATTGCTGCTTCTGGAGTAATATGTCCAATACAGGGTCCACGGGTCCCTCCCGAGAACCTTCCGTCCGTGATTAAAGCAACATTGTGTATGGCCATCCCCATTATTGCAGAAGTGGGAGTGAGCATCTCTGGCATTCCTGGTCCTCCGACTGGTCCTTCGTAACGAATGACGACAACATCACCTTCTTTTATTTTTCCTGACAGAATTGCTTCGGTTGCAGGAAGTTCTCCCTCAAAAACACGAGCCGAACCTTCAAACTCCCACCTGTCGCGTGGTACTGCAGCTGATTTTATCACGGCTCCATCCGGGGCAAGATTTCCATAAAGTATTCGCAGTCCCCCTGCAGAACTGACCGGGCTTGAGAGTGGTTGCACAATCGATCCTTTAGTCTGAGTTGCAGCTTTTGCTATCTCAAGGATTGTCTGGCCTGAAATTGTCCTTGCATCTTCAAGGTGTGGGAGTAGTGAATTAAGTACCGCAGGAATTCCACCAGAACGATAGAGAGCAAGCATGGAATGGGGGCCTGATGGCTGCATTGCACAGAGATGCGGGACTTGGGCTGCAATCTCATCAAAAGATGAAAGTGACAATGGGACGTTACCTTCATGAGCGATAGCAATTAGATGGAGGACAGTATTGGTTGAACCGCCCAGTGCCATATCTAGTCGGATTGCATTTCTGAAACTGTTTAATGTCCCAATCTTTCTCGGGCTCAATCCTTCGTTCACAAGACTTATTATCCTTTCACCTGTTTTTCGTGCTATTCGCAGTTTCGCGGAGTCGACTGCAGGAATCGCAGCACATCCTGGAAGTGAGAATCCCAGGGCTTCAGTCATGCAGGCCATCGTGTTTGCGGTGTAGAGCCCCTGACAGCTTCCACAACCCGGCATCGCTGCACATTCGATTGTATGAAGCTCTTTTTCTGTAATCTTCCCTGCTGCACACTTTCCGACTGCTTCAAAGACATCAATTAAAGAAAGTTCACATTCATCCAGGTAACCCGGGAGCATTGCTCCTCCGGTTACTATTGCTGTTGGAAGGTCTGTCCTCATTGCAGCCATTAACATTCCTGGGACAATTTTATCACAGGTACCCACACACACAAGTCCGTCAAATCTGTGGGCACCGACCATAAGTTCAATGGAATCGGCAACGTTTTCACGCGAAGGTAGTGAGTATCTCATACCCTCATGTCCCATTGCAATACCATCACATATTCCGATTACTCCAAACTCAAAAGGAACACCACCCGCTGCAACAACTCCTTCAATAACTTTATTTGTGATACTCCTGAGGTGGATGTGACCAGGGACTATGTTATTATAGGCATTTGCAATACCTATGAATGGACGGTCCATCTCTTCGTCTGTTATTCCAAGTGATCGGATCAATGCCCGGTTCGGTGCCCGGACGAATCCTTTTTTTACATCATCGCTTTGCATATCTATCAGTTCATGTTCTATTGTTTCATCTTCTTTTATTCTCTTTTGCTATTCTTAAAAGATCAATAACGAATTCTTTTGAGAAATACGTATGGGTATAACATCCTGTTGAAGAATGCGAATAAAGGCCGTCTTTGCCATCGCTAATTCCTTTTCCCCGTGTGAGTTCCAGGGAAAAACGTGCATCATTGTCGGTAACGACTTTTGAATAATGAAACTCATGCCCTTTAACTTCAATCCCGATTTTCAGAGGGCCGGTTTTAAATTTTCCATCTGTATATCCCAATGCCTGTAGTGAAGATGTCATATATGCACTTGCAGGCAGGATTCCTGCCATTTTATATGTTTTTTCTTGTGATAATTCGCTGCATAGGTAAAGGAGGCCGCCACATTCAGCGTATACCGGAATTCCACATTCTGCCATTGTCTTTATCCTTTGTCGTGCATGAGAAGATTCAAGAGGTTCAGAATAGAGTTCAGGGTAACCTCCGCCGAGGTAAATTGCATCAACATCAGGGACTTTATTTTCCATTGGGCTAAAAAACTCTAATATTGCACCGGTCCTTTGCAGTAGGTCCAGATTGTCTTCGTAATAGAAACAGAATGCATTATCATACGCTATTCCAATCCGGACTTTATCTTCAGTACTGGGATATTGTGCAATGTCCCACGAAATATCAGGCGCAGAAAGTGCATAACTTAAGATCTTTTCAATATCACAAAATTCGTGTATATCTGGAATATCGGATGATGTTTCATCTGCCATCAGAAGACCAAGGTGCCGGCTCTCTATAGAAAATCTCTTATTATCCCTTGGGACCCATCCGGCAACAGGGACATTCAACTGTTTTTCAATAAGAGTGCGATGTCTGTCTGAACCTATCCGGTTAAAGATGGCTGCTCGAATATTGATATCTTTCCTGAACTGAAAGAATCCGAGGGCAGTCGCGTTTGCACTTGTAGACATTCCCCGCGTGTCTATAACAAGTATTACCGGAGATTTTAGGATTGTAGCAACATGAGCCGTACTACCAAAGTTATCTCCGTCGATTCCATCAAATAATCCCATTACGCCTTCAATTATTGCTATATCTGCCCCCACGCAGGAATTAAAAAAAGTATTTCGTACTCCTTCCACACCCATAATAAATGGATCAAGGTTCCTTGAGGCCCGTCCACAAATCTTCTTATGATGAGAAGGGTCGATAAAATCCGGCCCCACTTTAAATGGCTGAACAATAAAACCTTTTTTAACGAGTTCCGCCATAATTCCCCTTGCAATTGTGGTTTTACCACAGCCGCTATGGGTTCCGGCAATGATGATTCGTGGGATTTTCATAGGCCAAACTGAGCAAGCGTTGTCCTTGTGGGATCAAAATCGGTCCATTTGTATCCGAGTGCCTCGACTATCCGGGATATAGGCAGTTTAATTGTTTTTTCAAGCATCACTTCGTAATCGACAACAAATTCGGGCGGTACCTGATCGCCGTATTCAAAACATACAACGTCGGTCTTTGGATATTTGGATTTTACATTTTTTATATACAGACGTTTGGGTTTACTCCCTTTTGAGAACTCCATCCCCAGGTGCTTGTTTGCATACTTGGCTCCTCTGATATGTGCATCATCATTCTCATAATCAGTAAGTTTCTTTCCTATTCCACCAGGGATGCCAATTTCATCATATGAGTACTTGCCTGATCTGTAACTTGTGATAATATCCCGCAGATATTCTTTTACTTCTGAATAACCGCTTCCTTTGAGTATCTGGTTTATAACCTGCTGTTGAACGACTTTTGTTATAAATGGATAATCGCTTCTGCGTATCTCAAAACCTACAACATCTATCTCGTCAACATCCTTACCCTCTTTCCAGATAAGGTGTCCTGCATAACGCTTTTTTTTACCGGCCTGAAAGAAACGGCGGTAAACTTTTTCGAATTTTATTGAGAAGAAATGAGTTTGCGCATTAAGCACTTCTTTAGAAAAGGAATTATAACTTTCATTCAGTGAAGTTTCAATTGAGCGTGCGGTTTCAATTGTCTTATTGAGGGGTCCGTCCGGAAGAGAGACCATACATGAGTCGGTATCGCCATATATAACCCTGTACCCTTCGTTCTCAATAATTTTCCGTGTATGTTCAATTATTGCCCTTCCAACAGACGTTACTGCAGAACCAATTTCCCTGTCATATAGTCGGAAGCGTGCATAACCACTTACACCATAATAAGTATTCATTATCACTTTAAGCACATTCTGCTGAAGGTCAAGAATCTGGTACTCCCTTGATCCAAAAGGATGCTTGTTTCTCTCATCTTTCTTTTCATCCCTCTCCTTGAGGAGGTCACGAATGATACTCCTCGTCAGGCCATCAGGACTTTTTTTAAATCTTATTCCATTAGGTGCCTTAATCTCTCCATCAGGGTCTTTTGTTTCAGGTGAGGCATTCAGAGTCATCATTGCCATAGGATATAGTGATTTAAGGTCAAGAACTACTACATTCGCCCTCGTTCCAAGTGATGGTTCAAATACCGTTGCTCCTTCAAATTCTTCGGATGCAGCAAAGCCTTTTGATGGAAGAATATACTGTCCTGAAGCTTTCCTCAAAACATAGATGTCAACAATATTAGAGGAGTTCATGGTAGTGTCCAGCGGACAACCTACGTACCTGGCAATTTCCTGGTAAAAGTTAATGATTGCATCTTTTGCATCTATGCCAACACAGAGTGAGACATCCTTACGGTTATATCGGACCATTAATTCAGGATTTTCATGCCATAACTGGGAGAGGGTTCCTTTGAACCTGACTTTAGTCTCTCCGAGCTCTGCCTGTGCTACAGCGTCGAGCCTGTATGATTCTTTCTGGGCTGAATGAATTTTTTTATATGCCGTCAGGAGATCAAAAACAGAGCGCCCACGTATCGGGTTTCTCTCTCCGGTCTGTTCAAGCCTTGCAAGACTTTCAGGTGAAATTGAAAGTTTCTGCATTCTTTTTATGATATATGGAATATCAAATTCGCTTATATTCCAGCCTGATATTATATCAGGGTTATATTTTTGCATGAACGAGATAAGTTCCCTGAAAAGCTCCTGTTCTGTAGAGCAAAATATGACCGGTCCTTTCTCTTCCGGGACTATGGTCTCTCTATTATTGTAAAATTCATCCCAGGCAGGATTATTACCTTCTGGTTTCAGTAGTATTGTAGTATATTCGTTGTCGAATGAATCCCAGCACGTAATACATGTAACTTTATCAGTTTCAGGCTCAGGAAATCCTCTCACATCTTCACATTCGATATCAATCATGCAGATACGTGACTTTGCATTTACGGTTTCAGGAATAAGCTCCTTATAGTCAACCGTAAGTCCTGGAGTTCTAACCCCTCCCGTTATACCTGTATCAATCATGAATCGAGTTGCAAATGGGATATCAGCTTCAAAATGGTGGTATCTATCCCTTTCATGCCTTACATCAGTTGGACGTACTGTGTAAAGTCTCCTGAGCGCTTCACCATGAATTGAGTGGTAAATTTTACTTTTGTCTATTGTCACTATTGAATAATCCGGAGGGTTATCAGCTTCAACCTGCAGAGCATAAAAATAAGGCTTAAAACCAGTGACACGGACTTCGGCGTAAGTCCCGTCAGGGGTCCTTCCGAATATGTGAATAACCGGGCCATCAGGCGTATTTGAATACTCGACCTGGTTTATACCCAGTTCAATCGCATCGGTTTTATTAATCAGGTCCTGTTCAGCCATCTATTTCCTGACCCCTGGACGTTCATATGTTTACTCCTGAACTGAGGTCTCTGACAAACTCTGCTGCTTCCCTGAAGTGTCTCTCCTCCCATGAATCTAGTTCCCATTCTTCAATGGACAGGATTCCTTCTTTGCCAATTTTTGCGGGAACACCAAGGGAGCAGTTACTCTCTCCATATTCACCATCCAGGATTGCTGAACATGGGATTATTGTCCTTTTATCCTTGCATATCGTCTCGATAAGTTGATAGATATGGTAAGCCGGACCAAAGACAGTCCCGCCTTTTCCTGTGATAACTTCCATACTGGCCTTTCGGAGTTCTTTTAGAATTTCATCACGCAGTGGTTCATTTACCTCTCCCTTTAATGTACTGAAGACCGGTACCTGAAATTCTCCATGTTCACCCATTACGATTGAGTTGCCAGGGATACCACGTTTCTTAAGATTGCTCATGAACCTCGCGCTGTCCAGCTGACCTCCAAAACCGATGCAGCGCTCTTTTGGAATTTTAGTCATTTTCCAGAGCATGTAGTTGTTTACATCCATAGGGTTTGTTATTGAAATGAGAATTCCAGAAAATGAATTGATATGGCTGGAAAATTCATGTGCCACTTTGATGTTTGCAGCAAGAAGGTCTGCCCGTGTCTTGACAGAGGGGTCACGCGGTGAACCTGCGGCAAATACGCAGACATCACAATTTTTTATTTCGTTTAATTCTGTTGTTATTTCACAATCAACACCCGTATGTTCCAGATCTAGGATCTGAGATTTTAACAGGGGCTTATAACTGTCATGTAAGACAAGCCGGTCACAAAGTCCGTTTATTGACGCAAGAAAAGCCACCTCGCCGCCAATCCGTCCGGCTCCAAAAATTCCGAGATGTGTCATTCATTATTATGGTACGCAGACGACAATAAAATACTGATAACAGGAGATGAACACTTGATCAATCTAATTGAAGGGATAAGAATGATAGGCGAGGTCAGGGTGCGCAACCATCTGATTCTTGCAGCCGGTATTCTGGGTACGACTGGTTCGTCTTTGATTCGTATCAGAAATTCAGGTGCAGGTGCAGTGGTAACTAAATCCATAGGCCCTCTTCCAAAGACCGGACATATCGGACCCTGTGTAATCCCTCTTCCTTATGGATTGATAAATGCAATGGGACTTCCAAATCCTTCAGATTCGTTTCTTCCTGAAATTGAAAAGGCAGGGAGTGAATACGTTATCGCGAGTATATTTGGAGGTTCACCCGAAGAATTTCGGAATGTCGCATCATGGTTCAGGGGCAAAGTATCAGGTCTGGAATTGAACCTGAGTTGTCCTCATGCCGAAGGATATGGAGCATCAATAGGCTCTGATCCTGAAATTGTTGAAGCCTGCACAAGAGAAGTAAAGAAAGAAGGGCTCCCGGTATGGGTAAAACTAACTCCAAATGTTACAGATATTACAGAGTGCGGTCTTGCAGCTCAAAAAGGCGGGGCTGATGCTATAGTCGCAATTAATACCGTAAAAGCAATGAGGATCTCAATTCCTCTAAAACGACCAGTCCTTGGAAATCGTTATGGCGGCCTTTCAGGTCCTGCAATTTTTCCAATAGCACTACGATGTGTCTATGAGTTATATGAAGCCTGTAATATACCAATAATCGGGTGTGGGGGTATATCGACTAGCGAGGACGTTATTGAAATGATGATGGCCGGTGCCCAGGCAGTAGAGATTGGAACAGCAGCCGGGAAAGACCCGGGAATATTTAAAAAAATGTCAGATAACTTGTATAACAAAGAAGGAATAGAGGACAGGGAAATTGTGGGGTGTGCACATGAATTCTGATCTCCCCTTTGTTGTCACAATAAAAAAGATAGAGAGAGAATCAGAAACAGTCTCCACCCTTTTTTTCAATAAAAAATTTCAATTTTCGCCAGGCCAGTTTGTCATGGTCTGGGTTCCAGGGGTTGACGAAGTCCCGATGGCATTATCTTCGGATGATTCCATCACAGTCCAAAATGTGGGCATAGCGACAAAGGCCCTCACTTCTCTTAATGAAGGTTCAAAAATTGGAATACGCGGCCCTTATGGGAATGGGTTCTCTAAAATTCATAACTCTCTTGGAATTGCGGGGGGTGTTGGAATTGCTCCCATTCTGCCACTTCTCGCGGGAGGATATGTCAAGACATTTCTTTACGGTGCAAGGACATCAGAAGAGATTCTTTTTTATAACCAGATTACGTCCATGGCAGAGTTACAAGTTGCAACTGACGACGGCACTATGGGTCACAAAGGTTTGGTTCTGGAACTTATGAATGCTGTTAAACTTGATGAATATGACCTGATTGTTGTCTGTGGCCCGGAAAGAATGGTTGCTGCAGTATTTTCTCTATTAGAATCAAATCAACTGCTGGAAAAATCTGAGTTCAGTCTTCACCGTTATATGAAATGCGGACTAGGTATATGTGGTTCATGCTGTATTGACCCCAGTGGAGTACGTATATGTAAAGAGGGCCCTGTTTTCAGGGGAGATTTTTTAACCGGAAGTGAAATAGGGCACCATTACCGTGATGCAAGTGGCAGGAGCATTTTGCTGTAAAAGACTTGCGAGTAAACTAAAAAAAGGTGCTAATTATTTGAAAACTGAAGATATAAACTTATATTCACCGTTTGTTGCTGCTGGCACAGTTACCGGTGTCCTTCATGAAAGGGCAAACAGACCTGGAGCTGATGCATTTTATTATGAGACCACAAAGTCCGGTACTATCGTAATATCTGTAGCTGATGGACTAGGAAGTGCCACATGCGGCCACATAGGTTCAGAGATAACAGTAAAAGAAGCAGTCTTTTTTCTTAAGAGCCATCTTGATAGAGATGCGGAACGAAAACTTCCGACTCCTGGAACGATGAAAAGAACTGTAAGAAAGGCAAGAACTTCTCTTGAGAGATATGCATCCTTAAAAGGACATTCAATTCATGATTTTGCAACTACACTTCTCGTCATCGCTATTGAAGGCGGGTCAGTAATATCTGCACACATTGGAGACGGGGCCATTGTAGGGTCCGGTGATGACGAAATTAGTTTTATTTCTCGTCCTGAACATGGAGAATATCTCAATGAGATAGTGCCTCTAACAAGCAAAGAATGGATGAATCATCTCCGAATCAATAAACCACAGAAAATATTCAATGCTATAGCTTTATTTACAGACGGTTGCGAAGGGGCTTCACTTGAGAGGCTTGATTCAAAGAGAAATCCTCTTCCTGGTTTTTTCTTTCCTCTCTTTACTTACATGAAAGATAACAAGGATAAAATAAAAGTTTCAAGGGATATCACTAATTTTCTTAATTCTGAAAAGATGAGAAGCTCATCAGATGACGATAAGACACTGGTACTGTGGGTTTCAGAATAATCACTGGATTTATTGTTTTAAAAAAGGAATTAAATGAAAATTACAAGGTATGGCCGTAAATAATCATGGAAGTAATCCCTCCAAGAACTGCTATAAGAACTATTACTGATGTCACGGAATCATACCGGTTGAAACTACGTTCCCGGAATGTACTTGTCCGCTTTTTGCGGTAACCCCTCATATCTATCGTCAGCCCCAGGACGTTTGCCCTGGAAAGGGCATTTGAAACCAGGGGAATTATAATAGGGGCCACACTCCTGACTTTGCCAAGAAGACCTTTTCCAGGATTATATCCCCTGGCCAGTTGTGCATCGTGAATCCTTTTTCCTTCAATCTGAAGGGTTGGAATAAACCGGAGGGCGATTACAAACATCAATGTATAATCAACCGGTACCCGGAATCTCTCCAGTGTATGAACAAGGTCTCTTGGTTGAGTCGAGATGACAAAGAGTTGAAAACCGGAAATCAGTATTATAAACCTTAATGAAAGAACAACTCCGAATTCAAGTGCACCAGTTGTTATCGGAATTGATCCCCCTATATATGGTATTCCTACGGGTATCAGGAAACCAATAGTGGTTCCGCTTGGGAGGGTCAGAACCATGAGGGCAATAAGGACAACACTCATCGCTAAAATAAGCAGGAGTTGCGAAAGGAGTTCATGGATGAGGTTGCTTAAAAGCGCAAGAACTACAATTATTCCGATAAGGAAAAGTAAAAAAGGAATATTTGTGGTTGTTATTGCAAAAAAGCCAAGAACGATAATGAGAAAAATTTTTGTGATAGGGTGAAGTGTATAAAAAAGGCCTTTCTTCTGGATATACTGAAGAATTTCAGCCATTCAGTCCTCCAGAAGTGATATATCTTCAATTATTTTTCCTGATTCCATTAGTACGAGCCTGTCGGCGCAATTGGTTGCAATCTGCCTGTTGTGTGTAACAATAATTATTGTATGACCCTCCTCCTGAAGCCTCTTTAATACTTCCATAACTTCTTTTGCCTCATTTCCATCAAGGCCTGTCGTTGGTTCATCAAAGATGAGAATCTTTGGTTTCATTGCAAGGACACATGCAATGGCGAGCCTCTGACGTTCACCCCTTGAGAGCCAGCGTGGATAAAGATCTTTTGCATGGAGAAGATTTACTTCTCTTAATGCCTCATCTACAAGATTTTTATAAAGTGGCAGGTTAAGATTTTTGGGACCAAATTCGACTTCGAGCTCCACTGTATCTGCAAAGAACATGTGGTCAGGATTTTGGAAGACAAGACCTACCGAATGAGCAATATCAGTTACTTTTTTTTTCTCGATATCTTCTCCATCAATTACTATACGACCCTTGTCAGGTCTTAAAAGGCCAATAAGGTGCTTTATCAGTGTGGTCTTTCCTGAACCATTTTCCCCTACGATTGCAATAAATTCGCCATTATCTATTGTTATGTCCACACCTGCAAGAGCTGGAATTTCTCCATAATTGTGAGTGAGTGATTCAATAATTATGACAGGTTTACGGTCTCTATGCAGGTTCACTCCCTTCAGGCGAAAAGATGAAAAATCGGGAATTAGAGCATCATGTACTGATTTATCTTTGAGGATCTTTTCAGGTTCGTCATGAGCTATAACTTTTCCTTTCTCAAGAAGAACGACTGTATCAGCTAACTCCTGGAAGCGATTGAATTTATGCTCAACGAGAACAATTGTCCTTCCTTCTTTCTTTAAAACCTTTAAAACTTCAAATATTCCGTCTGTTGCGTGTTCGTCAAGTTCGGACGTGGGTTCATCAAGGATGATGAGATCATTTCCGAGGGCAAGTGTTGCCGCAAGTGCAACTCTCTGCTTTTGACCTCCAGACAGTTCATGAGGTGGTCTCTCCCGGATATTCGTAAGATTTGTCTTTTCAAGAATACTTTCAAGTCTTTTTCCTATCTCGTCTTCGGATAGGTCCCTGTGTTCAAGGGCTGATATAATCTCTTCTTCGACTGAAGTAAAAATTAGTTGGGCCTCAGGGTCATCAAAGACAATTCCAACGTTTGCGGCGAGCTCACCGAGGTCCTTATAATCTTTAACGTCTTTCCCGTTTATAAGGACAGAACCTCCCTTTTTTCCTCCGTATTCATGATGCAGTATTCCCGCTATTGCTAAACAAACTGTGCTTTTTCCTGCTCCTGAAGGACCTGTAATCAATGTACAGGCTCCTTTTTCGATCTTTAATGATATCTCGTCAAGAGCACAACGGCCTGTATGTGGATATTTGTAACTGACCCTTTCGAGGGTTATCATTCATTTCCCCGCATTAGTACCCTGTTTGAAGGTATGTAGAGAATCTGAACAATTATTGCATTAAATAATGCGGTTATAAGAACGATCGGTACAAAAATAATTGCAAAACCGCCAATCGTTGCATACTTGGAGATAATCATTGGTGCTACAAAAATAATCGCTATCGCTGCAAACGAAAAACCGCTTACAAGCGTGACAATAAACGTTGTTACCGCTTCTGCACCAATGAAACGGCCACGGAAAACTGCATAAAATGCAAAACAAACCAATGCTCCGAGAGGTTCACTAATCAGGTTGGCGTATGGGAAGATTGAACCTGATATTATCATTGAAAGGATCCCGCTCACAATCCCTATTCCCAGTGCCTCATACACCTTTGGTCTGATAAGAATAATTGCAAGACAGTAAAACGCAATTATCATATTTGGTGTAAGCGGAGTGTGAAGCATTGCAAGGAAATAACGAAGAATCGCTCCGATGGCAAGTAATATCCCTACAATTGCAATATCCTTAGATTTCATTCTTCATCCACCCCAGGAGAAGGGTTTACACTAGTGTCCATAATTGATTTATCTGTTTTTTCAACCTTGTCAACCCGAGTTATGAAATTGTTATACATCAATGTATAATTCTATACAATGGTATATAAATAATTTTATCTTTTTGTCAGGCAATTCAATTCTCCATGATTGAATTCAAACCTTGGTTGAAGGAGAAAAATACAGTAGATAAATTATCCTCAATACATACATTTGGTTATTTTATTCTTTTTTCTATTCTCCTTCTCACTATCATTACTCCTGCAAGCGCACATCCTCCTTCATCGGTTCTGCTCTCATATGATAACGTTAGCTCAACCATGATAATCACAATAACACATATTGTTGACGATCCAGCCACTCATTATGTTAAATTAGTTAAAATTCAGAAAAACGGAGTCGACTTCACTGATAAAAGTTATACTTCACAACCTTCAAAAACTAGTTTTACTTATTTAATCCCTGTATCTGCAGTAAATAACGATGATTTCAAAGTAACCGCCGAATGTAGTATAATGGGTTCGACAACGAGCGAACTGCGGATAAGTCCCTCTTTGCAGAATTCAGTTACACATAATTCCATCGCTACAGGTTTTTTTTCGGTTCAACTTTGGCAGGTTCATGCATCATTGATGGTAACTGGTTTTCTTCTGACTCTAATTGCGTTATTGGTAATCTATTTTGTAAAAAGAGGTCATACATACATTCCGCATAAAATTATCGCAATAACCGGAGTGTTTTTTATCATCACGGGTGTTGCCATTGCTTTTTATATGGTAGGATCTGCATCCGGTACACACCTCCGTATTCCACATGGCGATATGGGAGTTATTACGATAATTGCATTGATTTTTACCATTGTAATTGCAGTCGCAAGGGAAAAAAGAAGATCGAATTTAGCTCTTTTAAGGCTAATTCATATCAATTCCGGTAGAATCTCCTTTCTTTTAGTATGCATCACTATCATAACAGGGATGATTTATACCGGACTAATATGAACTTTTATTTTATTTTCACAATAATTATAAGCCGTAACAATTCCAAGCAGTCTAAGATAATTAGAAAGAGTATGAACTAAGTAATTGCCAATAGAATATCAGGTTTTTAAGGAATTTAACCAATCATTTTATTTTTTGACTTAACATGCAGGAACTGCCCATCGAAAATGAAGAGTATGATTATGACGATATAGAATCATCACCCCGGATTTTTATAATAATAATTACCGTCATAATCGGTCTTCTTGTTGCAGTTATCGGAATAATTGTTTTTATTAGTTCTCCTCCTGCGGATACATCGATTATCAATATAACATATGAACAAAATTCCGGAGTTGTAAGACTTTTTCATGAAGGTGGAGAATCTGTGCCCCTTTCAAGTATGGAATTCCATTTATCTGGGCATCTAATATCTCCATCATCCGTATCTATTGAAGGCGGCGGCAGTGATTTTGCGATCGGAAAAACGATAAAAATTGAGACCGGCGAACAGGGTGGGTTACTTGAAGTATTTGTTAAAAAAGAGGATAAGGAACTGCCTGTCTCGTCCTTTACAATTATTTCTTCCCTTCCTACTGAAACAAAGAAAATTGAAAACCTCACAATAACAGTTAAACCAACGAAATTCAACTCAACTTTCAACTCAACTCCAACTCCTGTTACTGAAATTACAACCCTTTATACTCTTTATGCAGTAGAGACGGGAGAGGGACCAATTTATCACATCCTCCCAACTGTTACCCGGGTCATAACTGTTCCTACTACGATTCCACCAATGAAGACATCACAAATAACATACTCTCCAAAAAATGGAAATGCACCTTTGACCGTGCAGTTTACTTCAAATGCTGCAGTTAATGACAATGTTCTCTGGGATTTTGGAGATGGGGAGAGTGGAACAGAATTTAATCCTGTGCATATCTTTAAATCTCCGGGCCTTTATTCAGTCAGGTTCACACTCGCAGACCCGTATGGGCGGAAGGATACTATAGTATATTCTGATGCTATCGAGGTGCTGCCATATGCGCTCACAGATGTTTTTATAACCGGGGAGTCTGGCTCATATCTGAAAAAAGGAGGGCTCCTAAGTTTCCGTGTTATTGGTGAGGGGTCGTCTGTAAAAATTGGGGGAAGGATAGTAAAACTAAACCCTGACGATGAGGTTGATCTTAATCTTATCGAAGACGAATTCGGTTCAATAAAAATAAAAGGCACGACTATTGCAGGTTTTTCTTTCCCAAATATTAGAATGTGCATAAGTGACAAGGGATGTGCGCAGGGGATAATATCAGATGTTTATGTCCCGAACAGCCGGCTCAGGCTCTCTACATTATCATTAATATTACCTCCCGGAGTGAAATATGACGGGAGAATAAATACGACAACAATTACCGGGATATCTTTAAATCTGACCTTTTTTAGTTTAAAGCCAGACACATCAGGTGATATGGTACTTGAATCAAAGGAGGGCAGCAGGTTATACTATAAAGGTGGTGCAGGGGATATCCGGGGTCAATAATCCGGACGCGATAAATGTTATTTCGCGGGAGATTTTAGATACTTAAAGTAACACAATATTCAATATCGCGGAGCATGAGTTTGATGAATAACGAATCTGCACTTTCAGAGAATTTGCGAATTGTTTTTCTGGTGCTCTTAATTCTAATAGGGGCCATTGCTGCATTTCTTCTCTATCAGGCACAGAGTGTCCCTCCAAGTGTCAGTATGACCGCTGAACTTTCAGGAAATAAAATTCTTCTCTTTCATGATGGGGGAACTCCCCTGATAAAGGACAGCGTAAAGATTTTTGTTGATAATGAACAGGTAACATCTGATCAAATTTCATTCTATAATAACCAGGATTGGCCATTTAGTCAGGGAAAAACTCTTGTTATTACAAATAAGACAAATTCAACACCTGAGATAGTATATGTATACACTATAAAAGGCAATAATGACCTGCTTCTCTATAAAAAGCTCTTTCCAAAGCCGCAGGAGAAGATAATAATCGTTACTCAGGTAATAGATATGTCAACCCCGGTTCAGACCCTGATTCCTGTTGTTACATTGAATATAACTCCAAATATGGGCGAGCCAACTGAGCCCATAAAAGCAGACTTTGTCGGGACCCCGGTAGCCGGTAATATTCCATTACCTGTTCAGTTCATTGACAGGTCAACAGGTGTCCCTACTACCTGGTTATGGTCGTTTGGAGATGGAATAAGTTCTAACCTGCAAAATCCTAACCATGTATACTCTGCTCCTGGTCAATATGACGTGAGCCTTACGGTCAGCAACATTTACGGGGTTGTGAGCACAACTAAAAGAGCTTATATTCATGCTGGAATTATGCCTGTTGCAAATTTTGCTGCCGAACCTGTCAGTGGTGAGGCACCACTTATAGTCCAGTTTACTGACCTTTCGACAGGCTCACCTGTCCATTGGATGTGGAATTTTGGTGATAATACTACATCTGATTCGGTAAGCCCAAGGCATACCTATATGAGTGGAGGAAAGTATGACGTAAGCCTTAACGTCTCAAACATGTTTGGTTCAAGCGAAAAAAAGGAGTCCGGATACTTAACGGTTAACCAGTCACCTCTTATCGATGTGATGGTCCAGAACAGTATGTATGGGTCTCTTGTGCCAGGTGGATACCTCAAATTCCGGGTTACTGACAGTAATTCATGGATAAAAATCGGGGGGAAAATTATAGAATTCCCACCAAACTCAGTAGTTCAGCTTATACCAAACCCCGAAGGGGTTTATGACATATGGATGACAGACAGTGAAATTCTTTCATTTACTTTTGATTCTGCAAAGATGTATATCAATGGAACCTTTTCCAGCGAAGGATCAATTAACAGCATCAGAATTATGAATTACGATGCTATAGAGTCCACACTTACCCTCGTAATTCCGGGCAAGGATTCAAACGCTCAAGTTATGGTTTCAGGCAGGTGGCTGCCTTTCAGAGAGGATCAGAGCGTATTTATGTATAATTTACGATCTGATTCAAGCGGCACAATGCGCCTCCAATGCAAACCTAATGTATTCTTTTATAAGGGTGGCGCTTCACGCTATGATGTCAAGCCACCATAGGATAAGTACTTCTTTTTTCAGTGTTATCATCATTGCATAATAGAAGCTCATAATATCCTATTAAAGCAATATTATAATCCAATGGATGACCTTATGGTATTCGAGGCATTTGGCCTCTCCGGGGAGGTCCTGAAAGCGGTCAGTGAATTAGGGTTTGAAGAGCCTACACCAATACAGGTCCTTGCAATCCCAAAGATGCTTTTGGGAAATGATATAACCGGTCAGGCAGAGACCGGTACAGGGAAGACAGCAGCTTTTGGCATCCCTGTTATTGAAAAAATTGAGCGAAACAAAAGGGAAACTCAGGCACTTGTCCTATGTCCGACACGAGAGCTTGCAATTCAGGTTGCAGAAGAATTTTCAAAACTTTTAAAATACATCCCCAGTGTTACAGTACTTCCGGTCTATGGCGGACAGGCAATTGATCGTCAGATTCGGGCATTAAAGGGAGGTGTTCAGATAATTATTGCAACACCAGGAAGACTTATTGATCACATCGACCGTGGAACCCTTAACCTGAAAAATGTAAAGATGTTAGTCCTTGATGAAGGTGACCAGATGCTGGACATGGGCTTTAGGGATGAGATAGAGACTATCATATTTGAATTACCAAAAAACCGGCAGACAGTCCTTTTTTCTGCAACAATGCCCAAACCAATTCTTGAGATATCCCAGAAATTTCAAAAAAATCCGATCTTTATCAAAGTTCCTGACAGGGAACTTATCGTTCCCGGGATAGAGCAGTTTTATATTGAAGTAAAAGAGCAGGACAAGCTGGAAGTACTCTGCAGAGTAATTGATATGCAGAATCCACCCCTTTCACTAATATTCACAAATACAAAAAGAGCGGCAGATTACGTTACTCTCCATCTTAATACACGTGGTTATCTGGTTGAAGGACTCCATGGAGATATGAAGCAGCAGCAACGTGATCGTGTGATGGGCAGGTTTCGGGCACGAAATATAGATATTCTTGTTGCTACCGACGTCGCTGCTCGTGGAATCGATGTTGAAGATATTGATACTGTTTTTAATTACGATGTCCCTCAGGACGTTGAATATTACGTTCACAGGATTGGGAGGACAGGGAGAGCAGGAAAAACAGGTAAATCAATTACTTTTGTCTCTCCAAAGGAGATCTACAAGCTTCGTCAGATCCAGAGATATGCAAATATCCGGATAGCAAGGATTCCGGTTCCGACACTCAGAGACATTGAAGAGACCCGGACACAACAGGTCATAGAACAGGTCCGTGAAATAGTGATGGACGGAGGGGCCAGTGCCTATCAAAAGCTTGTTGAGCAGATGATGCAGGAAGAGTATTCTTCAATGGAAATTGCAGCAGGTCTCATAAAAATTGTCCTTGACAGCAAGGGTGATCAAAAAGGAAATGGAAAGGACTATAACGAGAATATTCCGGTCCATGCGACATCTTCGAACATGGAAAAGCTCTCGATTAATATAGGAAGGGAACGGGGAATACGCGTAAAGGATATTCTCGGAGCAATAGCTGGTGAGACAGGTGTTCCAGGGAGACTCATTGGAGCAATAGAGATTCAGGACAGGCATTCTTATGTAGAGGTCCCTTCAAGCGAAGCCTCTCATATTATAGAAGCCATGCATAACAAAACAATTCGTGGATATTCTGTAATACTAACTCCGGCCAAAAAGAGGGGTCAATATTAACGTTTGTTAAAAAAAGAAATTCTCTTTTTTCAATTATTAATTAAGTATCGCGCTTCAGGGTAATTTCAATACTTGATACGTTTGTAAATCCATCTTCAGTTTCAATCTTATCTGTTCCAGTAACAATAGACTTTTTTGATATATTTTGGAGGAACCTGCTTAATGCAATCTCAGTTGTGTCAACGGCACGTGAAATTGCTTTTCCCCTGGCTTTCACAATAACTTCCTCAGAACCATTGCTGAACTGGGTTACCACTGCGAGTACATAATTCATAACAGGTTTGTTTCCAATCAGGACTACATTATCTTTCAGCATCCATGACCCTGCTTACAGATACTTACGCTGTGAAATGAGTTCGGCATTCAGAACGGAAGCTCCTGCAGCTCCACGAATAGTATTGTGACCCATCGTAATGTAGCGTATCCCCTCCCGAATCCTCCCGACAGAAACGGTCATTCCGTCTCCACGGTTTCTGTCAAGTCTTGGCTGTGGCCTGTCTTTTTCCAGAAGTAATTCGAGTGATTTCTTTGGGAGCGATGGAAGACCTGATATCTTTGGTACGTAATTTCTGAAAGCGTCTTTGACTTTTTCAGGTGATGCCGGGGTATTTACCCATACTGCCATTGTGTGACCGTCAATTACAGGTACCCTGTGACAACTTGCACTGACCTGTATCGGTGCATCAGTGACAGAATCGCCTTTCAGAGTCCCGAGTATCTTAAGTGTTTCTCGCTCCATCTTTTCTTCTTCTTCACCGATGTAAGGGATTACATTATCATAGATTGACATTGCTGCAACACCCTGAAATCCTGCTCCTGAAATTGCCTGCATGGTAGCGACTTTTACATCTGAAAAACCCAGGGGTTGTATCGGTGTTAGTGAGGTTGAAAGCATGATTGTTGAACAGTTGGGGTTTGTAACAATGAACCCGTCCCAGCCCTCTTTTCTTTGGGCATCAATTAGTTCAAGATGCTCAGGGTTGACTTCAGGTATTACGAGAGGGATATGTTTTTCCATCCTGTGAGAACTCGCATTACTGCAGACCCCGATTCCGGCCTTTGCGCAATCGACTTCAACTTTAGATGCAATATCAGCTGGCAGTGCTGAAAAGACAAGGGACACATCGTCCAGTTCTTTTGGATCTGTCCTCCTTACAATAAGGTCACCAATCGAATCAGGGAATGCCACGTCAAGTCGCCAGTTTACAACTTCACGATAACATTTCGTTGCACTGCGATCTGATGCGCACAGTGCAGTAAGTTCAAACCAGGGGTGTCTCGCAAGGAGCTGAACAAAACGTTGCCCTACAGCTCCTGTGGCACCCAGTATACCTACCTTAATCATATATTCACTCTTTGATTCCTGAATTCATTCGAAAAACCAGACTATTCCATCTGAATTGCTTCTGATGGGCATACATCGACACAGGACCCGCAATCAACACAGAGATCCTGATCAACTTTTGCTTTTTCATTCTCCATCGTTATTGCTGATGCCGGACATTCATCGACACATGTTTCACAGGCGGTACATTTTTCAATGTTAACTATTGCAGCCATAGTAAGTATCCAGTCCTATTTGTTGAGGTGCGTAATATAAAAATTAATTGAATTATTTTTCCGGTTTTTTAAAGAGGTACTTTAGAGACCTAATACATCATTCATCCCATAAAGCCCTGGTTTTTTTCCGATTATCCACTTTGCTGCGAGAAGTGCTCCGCTCGCAAAAACAGCACGGTCGTATGCACTGTGTGACAGGGTTATAGTTTCATAATTTCCAGTGAACATGACAGTATGATCACCGACAATATCTCCACCACGTATTGCGTGAACTCCTATCTCTTCCCCTCTTGGGCAGATACCTTCCCTTCCATATACTTTTTTTCTTTCTCCAACTGCCTTGTCAATAATTGAGAGGATAGTTTTTGCCGTTCCACTGGGAGCGTCCTTTTTATACCTGTGATGTGCTTCCAGGACTTCAATATCATATGTGCTTAACTTTTGCGCAGCTTCGCGGATAAGTTGCCAGAAAATATTGACTCCTATACTATAATTGCTTGACATAACTGCAGGTACTTTACCCTCAATCGCAGCTTTTATTTCTGCCACCTGTGCCTCCACAAGTCCGGTTGTCCCGATAATCAGTCCGACATTATGAGAAGCTGCTGATTTTACATGCTCTACGGTAGGGTCAGGTGCGGTGAAGTCAATAAGTATATCCGGGGTTGTCTTTTCCAGGAGTGAACCGATCTCTGTTGCAGGTACTACCTCGACTCCAAAAAATTGTCCTCGTACTATATCTATACCACCGACAAGGGTGAGGTCTGGTGAATCATTGACAAGTTTTCCTATTGTTGTCCCCATTCGGCCAAGGGCACCGCAGATAACAATTTTAGTCATACCGTGAAAGCACCTCTGATAGAGATTTTGTCTTTTTCTCATCCAGTTCATCAAGTGGCAGCCGGACCGGACCTCCCGCCTGACCACGTAATTCAACTGCTTTCTTTACAGGTATTGGATTTGTATCAATGAACATCGACCTGAACAAGGGAGAAAGTTCATAGTGGATCTTTCTTGCGGTCTCGTAATCTGCGCTTTTCATAGCATTGTACATTGCCACCATCTTTGCTGGTTCAACATTTGCAGCAACTGATATCACGCCTTTACCTCCAAGTGCAAGGATTGGAAGAGTGATATTGTCGTCTCCCGATAAAACGCTGAAATCCCTGTCCTGTGTGATTTCTATTATTCGTGATATCTGACCGATATCTCCACTTGCCTCTTTAATTCCGACAATGCCAGATACATCTGCAAGTTTTGACACGGTATCCGGAATCAGGTTCTGGCCTGTCCTTCCAGGTACGTTGTATACTACAACCGGTAGACCAACCGATGCAATCTTTGAATAATGCTTGATAAGACCGCTTTCATTCGGTTTGTTGTAATAAGGGCTAATTATGAGAACTCCATCGGCGCCGAGGTCATATGCACCCTTCGTCAGCTTCAGGGCTTCTTCGGTATTGTTGGAACCAGTGCCCGCAAGAATCGGTACTCGACTGTTTGAAGTCTCGATTGCGACCTTTATAACTTCTTCGTGCTCATGAAAACTGAGTGTTGCAGACTCGCCAGTTGAACCACACGGGACAATTCCATGAACGCCTTGTGAAATAAGAAATTCAATATTTGATTTAAGTCCCGCGATGTCCAGGCTGCTTCTGGTATCCCGTAGAAAAGGAGTTACAATTGCAGGATAAACGCCTTCGAACATAGATGTTCGTTATGAGCGTCTTCCCCTATTTACTTTTCGAGTGACATATCCGGCTATACGGTTTCGTATGCCTTTACATTCTAAAGTAGTGACTTCAGAAACTATGTGCTTATTCTCATCAAAGCTGTTGGTAAATCGATCTCCATAGATTTTAAGTAGGGATTCCCCTGTGCTTTTGATATATGTTGGTTTAATTCCCATTAATTTTTCCACCAAAGTTATCTTTATCCATGTGCTGACTAATCTTAATAATCTTCGTCCTGACCTCAGTTGGGTTCTCACCGAATAATCGGAAAACAGGCGGTCTTCCAGTCCTTCCACGCGAGTAGATAACATCAGGGATGCCATCCTTCGCAGCAAACGCAACACCCCAGTCCATGATGCTTATTCCTGGGAGTTCGTTTTCATTTTCCAGTTCAGTTATCTCATATAGTAAATCTTCACAAACAGATAGTGCAGTATCATGGAAAAATAAATTCGCCACACACCGGATCCCGGGCTCAAATTTCATTGCTGTTAAAATGAGCCGGCTGATCTCGTTATCTGCTCCGAAGAGCACAGACCCGCTCCTGACTACTTTTCCCTCCCGGAAAAAAATTCCCCCGGATACTGAAGCGACTTCCGATGGTATCCTTGCTTTTCGGAGTGCATACCCAATATTGGCACCAGTGTTTGGGATCAGCGCGGGATTAATATATTGAAGGAGATCATCTACCACATCAATTAGTTCACAAATAAGTAGTTCACGTTCGTTCTCCATCATTTACAGGCTCCGGTTCCATTTTTTATAGAGAGGTGTTTTAATTATAAAACGCCAATATAACTGTATGAAAGGTTGGCAGAAGGATATAATTGCTGCAATAACTTGTTTTATTATTTTATGTCTTTGTATCATCATTCTCCCCCTCTTTGTAGGAACGAGTGCCGGTTACATCGCTGCTATCATCATCTTCATTAGTGTTCTTTCCTGGGCTGGAATCAGGATTAACATTCCGAAGGCCTGATTTTTCTCCCTTTTTTTTAATCAGTTCCTTCTTTTTTATTTTATAATACGTGAGCGGATGATTTACCTTCTCACACAGGGAGTCTTTGTTTGTGCAAATTCCGTAAGTCTGCATGGTCGCACATAACGGAGGAGTATAATCTGTCCCGTATCCGCTTCTACCTGAAATATGCTCGACCTGGTACTGGGTTTTCTCTATTGAGAAATCAGGAGCCCTCGAGAAGACTTCAATAATTCCGTCGAGCGAAAGGCCAATTGTATGAAGAAACGCGGTTAATGCAAACCTCGCAGTATGTGGGATATTGAAACCTTTCGTAACGGCTGTAATAATTGCCATCATACATGGCGGATAGGATGTTTCATCTACTGACCCGAATTGCTCAAGGATCTTCTCCTGGTGTTCCTTTATCACATCAGCAATAAAAGGCAGAATTTCTTCACAAATTGAGCCGGGCACAGCCTGATGAAGATTTTGTCTTTGAAATGAAAGGATCTTTGCCCTGATAAGTTCAATCTTCTCATCATTGCTTATTTTTACCATTCCCCTGATCACAGAACGGTTAACAAGTCTCCATTTAGGAAGAGAAATCTGGACCGCAGCCTCCACGTAAGGGATAAGCTGTAACTCATTTTGTTCAATTGTGAGTCCCATCCTGGATGCAACGTATTCTATAATATCATCATTCTCTTCAAGGAGCAGGAGGTAAGCACGGTCTGCCTCAAACTGAGTCAGGCGTGAAATCAGATACCTGTCTTTTGCGCATGATACTAGAATGCGTGAAAAAGCGTAACTGGCTATTTCAATCCTGACTCTCCCAGTATCATTTGAAAGTGATGCAATAGACCCCACAATTCCGGCATGACCTGATAAAGCTCTTTTTATCCTCGAAACGGCATGATTAAGAGCTATTTTTCCATTATCAGTCCTGATTAATTCATCAAGAGGAATCTTGTATTCAGATAAGAATGCCTGGGATTCTTTTAAAAAAGGATATTTTCCAAAGTCGCGCACATCAAGTGCGATCTTCATTAATCAGCCTCTATCCTCGGTGCAAGAAGGTATATGAAATGAGCATTTCCATTTGACATGTCAAAGATAAATTTGACCGGGTGATCTGTCCCAAGATGGACCTCAACAGAAGCAGATTTTCCAAATATTTTACCCATATCCTTAAGATAATCAATTGAGAAAAGTGAACGTGAATCTACCGGATTCACGAATTGTACCTCGGTCGGACCGAATGTTTTATTGATCTGGTCAGTGTCACCATCAGCGTGCATAAAGAAAAACGGTCCGTTCTTCTCTTGTGTATCAACGCCCAGTGCAATTTTATCAGAAATTAACATTGAGGCTTTTATTGCATTGTTTAACTCCATACCCGGGACTATAATTTTTGCAGGAAGTTCAATATTTGGCTCATTTGGCTCTTTTCGTATCGTATTTGTGTCAAGTAGCGCTACCGAATATTTATATCCCATAAAACTAAGTTCGAGTTTGTGGCGGGTTTCGTCAAGTTCTATTTTCACCTGGTCAGTTTTCCCGGGTGTCCCGAGGATATTTCGCAACTTTGTAATATCTACACCTATTTCACAGGATTCTGCCTCATATGACTGGAATGCGGTTTTTTGGAGGACAGCTTTTACCATTGCTACATTAGCCGTGTCCACTGCCAGCATCGAAAAACCGTCATTCTCTATATGTAACCGGCATTCGGATACCAGGGCAGCAATTGCTTCAATTGTCTCTCTCAAAATATCAGCATCAATTATTGCCTTTAACATCATGAACCCCTTAAGAGCACTTATTTATTAGTAATATCATCATATTTTAATGCATTGTGGCTATTTGTGATGAAGATTAAGGAAGTGGAGGCGTAAAATTTGGGTTCACAATGGAGTAAAGACGGGCCCTATCGAAAGGCAGTAAGAGAGGGGTATCGTTCACGCGCTGCTTATAAGCTCCTTGAGATCCAGGAGCGCTATTCGATAATCAGGGATGATGATAACGTGGTAGACCTTGGATGTGCTCCCGGCAGCTGGCTGCAGGTTGTCACGGAACATACCCATGGAATGGTGCTCGGTGTAGACCTTCAGATAATTGCACCGGTTGAAGGAGCAAGAATAATTGTTGGTGATATATCTGATCCACATCTAAAGGAGATTGTAACTGATTTACTCGGTATAGTGAATATTGTTCTATGTGATGCTTCACCAAACCTGAGTGGCCAGTCTTCTTATGATCAGGCGAGGGCGATTGGTCTAGGCGAGGACGCACTGAACTTTGCACGTGAAGTTTTGAAAACAGGTGGTAATATGGTAATAAAATCCTTCCAGGGCGAGGATTTCCATGACCTCCTTGTAAAAATCAAACGATATTTTTATAGTGTCAAGACTTTTAAGACAAAAGCAACACGGAAAGGGAGTCGGGAAATTTACATTATTGCCAAGAACTTCTGTGGTAAGGAAGGATGCACTTAAGAGATCCCTATCAAAGGCCGGTCTCTAACATCAGGGTCAGTATTACATCCAGGTGCAATTTATCATGCATGTATTGTCACAGGGAAGGTGAAATTTCCCCTGAAGAGGAAATAAGTCTTCCAGACCTGGAAAACATTTTTCTAGTAGCTAATGAACTTGGGATTACAAGTGTGAAACTGACTGGAGGTGAACCGCTCCTAAGGAAAGATCTGACCCAGATTATAAGTTCGATACCTAAAGGTATGGAGGTCTCACTTACTACAAATGCAACCCTGCTTCGCGATATGGCACAGGAATTAAAAGATGCAGGTCTGTCACGGGTTAATGTAAGCATTGATTCACTTTCACGGGACCTTTACAGGAAAATTACAGGTAAGGATTTTCTAACGAGTGTAATGGATGGAATCGAGGCCGCCCTGAAATCCGGTCTCACCCCGGTAAAACTAAACATGGTTGTTCTAAAAGGTCTGAATGAGTCGGAAATTGAAAATTTTATAGAATATGCAGGAAGAGACCGTAACCTTATCCTTCAGCTTATAGAACTTCTGGATGTAGTGCCATGTCCGTATCACTGTGACCTGGCTCTTATTGAAGAAGAACTCATGTTCAGGGCTGACAGGATCATTACCAGAAGAATGCATAACAGGAACAAATATTGTATTAAGGGTGCAGAGATAGAAATAGTCCGGCCTCTCCATAATACAACATTTTGTGCCAGGTGTAACCGCCTCAGGGTTACATCAGATGCAAAACTTAAACCCTGCCTGCTGCGTTCCGATAACCATATCGATATCCGGGGAAAACGTGGTGAAGAGTTAAAAAATCTTTTTCTTGAGGCAGTTTCAAAAAGAGAACCATATTCGCGGTGAACATTAGACTTATCCGGAACAAAACTTAATTTAGAGAGTAGGTGCAAGTTATCTGGCAAACATGAATGAACAAAGTGAATATCTGCCTGTGCTGCATCATCTTTATGAGAAATCACTTATTCTCCATGATACCTCGCTCTTCAATAAGGTACTCTATTTTTTCCTTATTGATTCACTTGCCCATATTGACTATACAATAAGCCTTCTTATCTATAATTACCAGTCTCCGAAGAACATCATGGGAGCTGAATACCTCAGATGGAGAATAGACGAAGAGAAAAAAGGTGACAGGCCGAAATTCTCAGGGTTTATCAGATGGTTGAAGAAAAAATATCCTGAAAAATACGAAGTTCTCCCCTTTCTCTGGCGAAAAGTTTATGACCCTGATGAACCGGGAGCATATCGAAGTTTTCGGATTGTTATTGACCCGGAAGGTTCCAAAGCCCAGGCCCCGACTGCATTCTACCACATGATAGAAGATCTTTTTGAACCGGATTTCCTGAAAAGTCTGTACACTGAAAACTCACTTGACCAGCTTTTTCGTGAATATGAGGATGAAATAAAGTAAGAATCTACCAATGAATGTACGAACCCTCTGCAGTGAACTTGTAAAGATTAATAGTGAAAATCCCCCTGGATCGACAATTGATATTATTGAATATATCAGGGAAATCCTCCATAGTCTTGGGTTGAAGCCGGAAGTAATAAAAGCATCCAAAGACCGTCACAATATCCTTACTGGTAAGAAGGATGCCCCGCTTTTACTTTGCGGCCATGTTGATGTTGTCCCTGCAATAGCAAATGACTGGACCTATCCGCCTTTTTCAGGTTTTGATGATGGCAATGATATCTGGGGAAGAGGGTCGACTGATATGAAAGGCGGGTGTTCTGCCTTAATATCTGCATGTAGTGAGATTCTCGAATCTGAATCTTCTGAGTTAAATGCAAGGCTTGCATTTGTCTGTGATGAAGAGACGAACGGAACCTGTGGGATTCAGTATTGCATAAACAAATCACTCATTAATCCATGTGACTGTATCATAGCTGAGCCCTCCCTGCCACTTCACCCTCAAACTGGTCAGAAAGGACTATGTCGTTTTTCAATTCATTTTTCGGGGAAGCCCGGCCATGGTTCACTTTACCCGTTTGTTGGTGAAAGTGCAATAATGAATGCAAATTCATTCCTCACTTATTGTTCAGGTTTATCAGATACAGTTTACTCTGCAGGAAATGAGGTAGACGAAATCATTGATAAATCATCCGATGTTTTTGGCGAACTTCGAAGCCTTCCAATGTCTTCTTCTCTTCTTAAAAGGATAATGTGGAATCCTGGTATTATCAAAGGTGGGGAAAAATCAAACATAGTTGCCGAGCACTGTGACCTGGAACTTGAAATGCGGGTCCCATGGGGATGTAATATTGACGAGGTTATAAAAGGCCTCAGGGCCCAAGCCAAAGGGGCAAAAATTGAAGAGATAAGCATCTATGGACCAAGCATCACTCCACCTGATTCCCTTATTGTTAAAAAAACCTGTGAAGCAATTACCAAAGTCTTTCAAAAAACTTCCTTCCCTGTTGTCCAGTTCGCAGCAAGTGATGCAAGATATCTTAGAAAATTTGGGTTTTCAGTGGTTGAATATGGTCCCGGTTACCTCGATAAGTTACATGCAATTGATGAAAAAGTATCGATAGAAGGCCTGAATAATGCAAAATCAGTATATAAAAACGTGATCAGGTCTTATTTACCAGGAAAAAGCGGCTTATATAATTAGTTATTAAAAAATTATTTCGGTTTCTTCCCCAAAAACGGTTTTTACATTCTTTTCAAGTTCTTTCCTGCGTTCAGGCAGAGAATCCATTATCTCTTTATACTCGGTCTCCTTTTTCCTCTTTTTTTCCTCAAGTTCCTGTATTTCCCGTTTTATCTTCTCTATCGCATTATTTAACGAGATGATATCTTTTTCTGTGGAAGATTCATTAATTTTATTCTTAAGGCCCGAAATTTCACTGGTAACTCTGATAAATGAAGCTTGTGCAAGTGAGATCTCACGGATTATCGAGTAATCTGGAGATATTATAAGTTGCTCATCTTTCCCTTTTAAATGGATCTGGCCGCTTTTTGCAAGACTTTGAATAAGAGGTAGTGTTTCATCAAACAATTTGCCGAGTTTTTCAGTGTCAAAAGGAGGAGAACCCTCTATAATATCTTTTATATCGTCAAATGAGCGAATAACCCTTGCTGTACCGGTTTTGGAAATAATATTGCGGGATTTTCTGTATGCAGTAATGATCGGGTGAATAACTGCATTAACCCTGCAATTTTCAAGGCTGATTTCCTGTTCACAGTTTTCAATTTTCTTTTTCAAATCTTCTATCTCGCTACTTTCTTTACTGGAGTGTAGGCTGGAAAGATTTTCTTCGTTTAATTTTTGTTCATTTTGCAAATCTACTAGTAGTTTATCGATATCTTCAATTTGTTTTTTTGTCTCCTTGTCTTTTGACGAGGCTTCAAGGAACTTCTCTATAAGAGTTTTCGTATTTTTTAAACTTTCACGACTCTCGCGACGGTTTTTCAATGCCGATGTCATCGAGTTCACTTCGTCACCAATTAAGCCTACAAGCCTTCTTATTCTTTTCATCTCGTCAGAAAAGATAAGGTGAAGATATTTTCCAGGACCCTGCTGTGCTTTGACATACTGGCTGAGAAATAGTGTAACATCTTCGTAATATTCATCGGAATTACCTGAAAATCTGGGAACGCGGATATGTTCCATAGATTTCACAAAATTTGGCAGGGCGGTTTCTCCTATTTTCTCAAGTTTTGGATGCGAAACTTCTTCTTTCTCTTTTATTTTCAGGGCTGCTATCTCTTCTGTTATCTCATTAAATATCCTTGCGAAATGATCTTCAGTCTTTTGAAACTTTTCAGTCAGGTCTTTTTCGGCCTTTTTTTCGTCATTATTGATAGTATCAAGAAGTGAGGAGAGGGTAACACTTTTTCCTGCTTTTTTTTGCCCGAATATCTTATTGAACTTCCCAAGCATGGTTTTTTCCCGGGGTAAATCCCCGCTGTTAATTTTTCTCTATAAAATTCAGAGAAAAGCTCTATCGATCTTCGCATCCAATATCTTACGAATTACTTTAGTGGTCTATATGAATGGGTATTATATGTTATTTGTTTTAATATCAGTATCTCTTTGTGGAGTCTTATTTGCGGGCTGCCTAACTCATTCAGAGAATATCCAGTATAAAAATGAACTGCGTATTGAGAATAAAACCCAGGATGTCTTACAAAATCTGACTGAAGATATCACATCCCTTTCCCAAACTAAATTAGTTTTATTGCCCACAAATCAATTAAATAACGGAATTATTAGCGGGATTAGTTATTCACAGGATAATAAGGGCCTGATACTTGAAGGTACTGCAAATCTCAGACCCGGAAGAAGGCTTATTATCACAATTGAAGATCCCTATTTCGGGCCTGAAAATAAAATGGCGGTTAAGGAATATTACGGTGTATCCGGAGTTGCAGTTGTTCAGAAAAAAAACAATTCAGAAAGAAATTACTGGAACATATCTTTTCCTGGTAAATCTCTCCCTCTGTCTACATACCTCCTTACTATTGAATCTCCAGGAATAAATAAGGTAAAATCTGAGTTAATTGTTAAAAAAATTTAAATGAAGTATAAAAATTTTTTATTGCCGGTAATATCTCTAAATAATTTTTATATGAACCGCTGTACCTGATTATGTAACTAATCCTGTATATATTTGCTTTATCTGGAATGATTGTTATAAAATCAGTTCCTCTTCTTCTATCTCCCGAATTCGTAATATACTGGTATTCAAAAAGGGTGCCCTGCCAGTTACCTATTTTTGAAATTGATGCACTGATTGGGATTAAACCTTTAAATGTCGAGTAATCTTGTGCTATAGTCATATTGACAAAGTCATTTAGTGGCAGATATGTTGTGTTTGTAAGGATCTGGAAAATCGTGTTTTCTTCATTGCTTTTATTTATGCCAGATGAAATAAGCGTGGAACGGTTGTATATCTTTGTGGGTGAATATCTGTAGAAGAGTTTCTGTGGGTCATATGCTTTTATCTCCCAGCCTTTTGGATAAAGAAAACTGAACCTGTCTTCAGAGTACTGGGTATAATTTGTAATTGAGCCGTTTGATAAAACCGCTCCATATGCAGGAGAAAAGAGGGATAAAGACAGTAAGGCCAGTGTGAGAAATACTAAAGCTTGTTTTTTTTTTTTTTTTTTT
>Ga0209083_1000939_pt1 | contig 36983 bp, 34 predicted proteins | sample AM7aDNAmetaG_FD_184132 | JGI IMG/M metagenome (GOLD analysis project Ga0209083, IMG submission 184132) | Freshwater microbial communities from Finland to study Microbial Dark Matter (Phase II) - AM7a DNA metaG (SPAdes) (version 3) | ecosystem: Environmental > Aquatic > Freshwater > Lake ... | reverse complement strand
CGATTTTGATGATGCAATTTACATCAATCCGGGAAGGCCTTCAGACGGGGAGAAAACAAAATTGATGGTAAGAAACGCCAGCCAGGTTGTCATTAGTACCGATTTTCTTACACCTTTTTGCAATAGCTGTGGCGCAAAACCAGTCATCATTCCCTCTCCAATTGAAACAGACCGCCTCAAACCTTGCGAAAAATCCAAAACCGGGATTTCTACCATTGGTTGGATCGGATCGCCCTGGACATCTGTATTTTTAGCTGTTATTGAAAAGCCACTTCAAAAACTTGCCGCCAAATACGCGTTCAGGTTTCTTACCATAGGTGCTGCTCCTGATTACCGGATTGAGGGTGTTGATCATGTAGCACGACCCTGGGTTTTTGAGAATGAAAACGATGACCTTTGCCAGATGGATATTGGCATAATGCCTTTGCCGGATACCGGTTTTGCCCGGATGAAAGGAGGTTATAAACTGCTGCAGTACTTCTCTGCAGGAATCCCTTGTGTCGCAAGTCCGGTGGGTATCAATCAAACGATAATTCAACCAGGTGAAAATGGTTTTCTGGCACAAAACGATGAGGAATGGTTCGATTTACTTGAAAAGTTAATACTTGAACCTCAACTCAGGTCTGTTCTTGGCCAAAATGGAAGAAAGGAGGCAATAGCAACCTATAGCCGGGATGTTTGCTTTCGAAATTTGATGGAGGTCGTAAAGAGTTGATTGTATAAACTTATTTGGAATTAAACAAAGAATGAAAACGTAGATTGGTTTCTGAATAACCATAAATAGTCTATAAAATCTAAATTATTGCATCACTTGTTCATGGACAATTATAATGAACTGAATGAATAAATTATTGCTGACATTCTGTTGTATTGTTGGTTTGTACAATTTGGGGGTCGGCCAGGCGGGGTTCATTATCCCTGCATCAGCTTGTTTGGGTCAAAGCTTTTCTGCAGAAAATACCTCAGTTGGAGGATCGACATTCTACTGGAATTTTTGTTCCGGTAATTTGGCCAGTAATCCCATAGGCGATAATTTGGGCAATATCGGAAACCTCAATATGCCGGTTTATTCAATGGTAATAAAAGATGGATCAAATTATTTTGTCTTTATTACAAATTTGGGAGATGGGACCATTACACGGCTCAATTTTGGCAATAGCTTATCTAATAATCCAATAGCTACCAATCTGGGCAACCTTGGCGTTTTGGTACGAAATATTGAAGGGATCCAGATCAATAAAGACAATGCAAGTGGAAAATGGTTTGGACTGATAGCTGGGTTCTCCAATAATTTTTTGCTCCGGTTGGATTTCGGGAACAGTTTGCAGAACACCCCGATTGCCGAAAACCTTGGCAACATCGGCAACCTCATGGAGAGCACTCATACCCTTTATACATTTGAAGAAAACAACAACTGGTTTACCTTAGTCGGCAATTACGCTTCAAGCCGGTTGACATTGCTTAAGTTTGGAACTAGCCTTGGCAACACCCCAAGTGCCACCGATTTGGGTAATGTTGGAAACTTAAATGGTCCGGTTGGTTTTTTTCCTGTTCTTGACAACGGGAAATGGTACCTTTTTGTTGCCAACCAAATCGGCAACTCCATTTCGAGATTGGATTTTGGCAGTTCTTTGACGAACCAGCCGACAGGAGTAAATCTTGGAAATATCGGGTCGGTTTTAAATGCTCCGCGTTCCATCATCATCATACGCGATTGCGGTATCGTCATCGGATTTGTAGTTAACGAAAAGAGCAACGATATCGTCAGGATAGCCTTCCCAAACGGTCTGACATCACAACCAACCGGAGAATCATTGGGGAATGTTGGGACATTTAGTTTCCCTCACCATATCTCCCAGTTGTTCCGCGATGGGGATGCGATATATTGTTTTGTGACCAACGTGAATAACAACACTTTAACGCGGATTATCTTTAAAGGTTGCCCTTACCCCGCATTCCCCTCTTCGGCCTTGAGAAACCCGCCACCAATCACTTATAATGTTCCTGGTGTGTACAATATCAGCCTTGTAGTCGATGAAGGGTTGCCTTCCCAATCCAATATCTGCAAACAAATCACAGTAGATAATCTTTCCATTTCTGTGAATCCTGTCAGTTCCGAAGTTTGTGAGGGAAGATCGACCCAACTATCTGCAACCGGTGCCACTACCTATTTATGGTCACCTGCAATTGGATTATCAGCCACATCGGGTGCAACTGTTGAGGCTGCCCCTCCAACAACGACAACCTATACAGTTGTAGGATCGGTCGGACAAAGCTGTTCTTCAACAAAAACAATTATGGTAAAGGTCAATCCAAAACCCACTATTTCTGTTGTTCCTTATAATCCCGAAATCTGTGAAGGTGATTCGGTCCAACTTAATGCACAGGGTGCCATGACCTATTCGTGGGCGCCACCCGATGGTTTATCGTCTCTCATCAATGCGAGGGTCACCTCCCGCACAGCTACAACTACAAAATATGTGGTGACCGGTACAGATAACAAGGGTTGTACCGGAACCAGGGACCTGTTGGTTACAGTCGATCCGAAACCTTCGTTCTCAGGAATTACCACATCATGCGGATCAAATGGTAAAAATTATTCCATTGATCTTGCAACTTCCGGTGACCGTTTAACTTCAAAATATGGACAGATCGCCTTGCAGAACATGCTTTACACGATCACAAACATTCCCCGGAATGTTTCAAATATAGTTACATCGTACTTATCCATAACCGGATGCAAGGACTCGGTCATTGTTCCCTACCCAAATTGTCCGTTGCCCCGTCTGTTTGTCCCTGAAAGTTTCTCACCTAACAATGATGGGATCAACGATCTCTTTGAGATACCAGGTATTGAAGCTTATCCCGAGGCGGAGCTGACCATTTTTAACCGTTTTGGACAAACTGTTTATATTACAAAAAGTTATAAAGACAATTGGGACGGGAGTTTTAGTTCATCCAATACCATTGAAAACCATAGGGTTCCTGTTGGTGTTTATTATTATGTGTTAAAACCAGATGCAACGATGGGATACATAAAGGGATTTATTTATATCGCTTATTGAACTACCGTTTGACCGAATTGATGGTCCGGTACCCAATCAGTTTATCATATCTTGACGAAAAGCCACGATAATAGACAAAGATCTGGTAATCATTTTCGGTTTCAACATGGCTTCCTTCCAAAAGGCTGTTGTTGATCAGGTTGTTCCCCTTTTCGACATAGACGTACTGATAATCGTAAAAGCCTTGTTTTAATGTAAGGGCTGCTTCGTATAATTTCAGTTCATAATTCCATCTCATTTTGTTGGCCGGAAGGCATTGCCAGTTGGACAATCCACCAAACACATAAATATCGCCGCCTAGAAGAGGTTCTTTTGTTTCGAGCGAAAAATGGACCTGTACGTAATCGGATTCAAGGTCAGAATCTGTTCCGCGGTCATTTTTGATCAGGAAATGCCCATTTAAATCATTTTCAAAACGGTAATTTTCATCCCTTCGGATTTCATCAGTCCGCAAGGTAACATGATAAAACGGTTTTAAGTATTCAATGTTCGTAACACCCAAACCATTTATCCTTAAGTTTTTGGTATCAAAATTTCTAAATTCGTTTCCACCAGCGAAAACATTTTCCCTGCTGAGGTCATAACTAAGTTGGTTGTCCCTCACAAAAAGCGGTTTAAGGTTGGTGAGGCAGTTGTCGGCACGCGAATTTTGCATCACCACCACTTTTACCTCTGTACGCGGATCCTGAATGCTGATCCTGGAATACGCCAGTTCAAAATCAATTTCCTGATCCCTTCCTTTGTAACCTTCAAAAGTTGAATTTTTGACAACACCACGGACATCTGTCTTGGGTTCAACAACAAAAAACCGCCTCGTCAGGACAGGGGTGTTCCGGTCTTTATCTGAAAAAACAGAAACCAGGTAATTCCCGGAAATCAGGAACTTCACATTGTCGTTTGGCAGCGACAACAGGTAGTTGGTATATCTGATGGTTGTATTGGCCGACGCGGCATAATCGGTGACCGGATTTTCGATAAAACCAGCCATGTATTCCGACTGAACAAGCCTTGATGGATACCATTGTGAATCACAGTGGGTTATTGTATAATAATAATTGTTCACATCATCAGCGATCTCATCGAATTTCAGGAGCAACTTCTGGTCACTTCCCAGGTCTATAACTGGTTGTGAAAATTCCCACCCTTCACGAAAGATCTGGACCGACCGGATGTTCTCACGATTGATAGTATTCATAAGCGGTTGCTGAATTTCTTTGCCGGAGACTATAGCAATGGTTATAGAAATCAGGAAAACAGAAATATACAATTTCAGATATGAAGGATACCGGCACAATAGATTAAACATATTGTAGTAGTTTATAATATTTTAAATAAATAAAAAAATTGACCTATTGAGGTAAAAATTCGCATAAACCACTGAATTATTGAATTTTCCGATGAAAAAAAATTCTGACGACAATTGGTAATACAAGTTCTAATACCTATATTTAAGCGCAAAATTAACACCATAAGTCACAATGTCAAATGTTATCAAGCTAAAGAAAGGTTTGGATATACCAATTAAAGGCGAACCAGCTGATATTCTGGAAAATATCCCTATGCCTGAGACCTTTGCCATAAAACCTGCCGATTTTCAGGGACTTGTTCCAAAACTTCGTGTTAAGGTTGGGGATAAGGTTAAAGGCGGAACAGCTTTATTTGTTGACAAATACTTGCCTGAGATCCAATATGTTTCGCCAGTAAGCGGCGAAGTAGTTGCTATAAACAGGGGCGAGCGTAGGAAGATCCTTGAGGTGGTGGTGAAAGCTGATCAAGATAACCTTTCGGAAGATTTTCCTAAAGCCGATCCAAAGGAGCTAAGTGACGGTGATATTAAAGGGGAATTGTTAAGGTCGGGATTGTGGCCAGCCATAAAATCAAGACCTTACGGGATCGTAGCAAAGCCAGCAGATCAGCCTAAAGCAATCTTTATCTCCTGTTTCGATAGTTCTCCCCTTGCCCCGGATTTTGATTTTGTATTTAAGGATGAATCAGAGGCATGGCAAACAGGGATCAATGCTTTAAAGAAACTGACAAGTGGAAAGATTTACCTGGGGTTGTCTGTAAAGAAAGAGAATATAATTTTCGCCAAAACCGAAGGTGTGGAAATCAACTACTTTGATGGCCCACATCCTTCTGGGAATGTTGGTATTCAGATACATGCAATATTGCCATTGAATAAGGGGGAAATTGTATGGACCTTACAACCGCAGGGGGTTATTATGATTGGCCGGTTGTTCCTGACGGGGAAATACGATGCTTCCCGGATTATCGCACTTGTGGGATCCGAAGTTAAGGACCCCAGGTATTATCAATTCTGGATGGGTGGTTGTTTGTGTGGCCTTCTTAAAACAAAACTTTCCAAACAGAAGGGAAGGGTGATCAGCGGGAATGTTCTTACCGGGACAACATCCGGTTCAGAGGATTTTCTGGGCTTCTACGACAATATGGTTTCGGTTATCCCAGAAGGCAATTATTACGAAATGTTCGGATGGGCATTGCCAGGTTTCGATAAATACAGCCCGTCGCGTACTTTCTTTTCGTGGTTAAGGTCAGGCAGGAACAAGTATGTGTTCAATTCAAACACACATGGCGAGGAACGGGCTTTTGTCCTCACAGATGAATATGATAAAGTGCTTCCGATGGATATCCTTCCGGTTTACCTCCTGAAGGCAATCCTTGTGAACGACATCGAGGCGATGGAACAATTGGGTATTTATGAAGTGATCGAAGAGGATCTTGCACTATGTGAATATGTATGCACCTCAAAGATAAATGTTCAATCAATTGTGCGAAAGGGGATTAACTCAATGATCAAAGAACTGGGTTAGAATAAATTCCTTTCTTTGAAATTAATATTCAACTTATGAAATAGCCATGATTTACGAAACACTTGCCGGAGATGTATATAAGATTTCAATCATAGCTATTCCATCTGGCCACTTAAAAACAAATTATTGCAGATGAAAATATTAAGGGACTGGATTGATAAGCAGAAACCCAAACTCGAAAAGGGTGGGAAATTTCACATGTTTAAATCCGGTTTTGGGGCCGTTGAAACATTTCTGTTTGTGCCAAATCACACAACCAGGCAAGGAAGCCATATCCGTGATTATGTGGACCTGAAACGGACAATGACAATTGTGATCGTTGCGTTGCTCCCAGCATTGCTGTTTGGAATGTACAATACCGGATATCAGCATTATATGGCTACAGGACAGATGGTTTCCTTCTGGCCTGTGTTCTTTTTCGGATTTAAAAGGATCCTTCCGATCATTATCGTTTCTTATGTGGTAGGGCTGGGGATCGAAATTGCCGCTGCGCAGATCCGGGGGCACCAGGTCAATGAGGGATACCTGGTAACAGGGATGTTGATCCCACTGATCATGCCCGTTACAACTCCGCTCTGGATGATCGCCGTGTCTGTGGCGTTTTCTGTCATCTTTGCAAAGGAGGTTTTTGGTGGCACTGGGATGAACATCTGGAACCCAGCCCTTGTGGCAAGGGCTTTTCTTTTCTTTGCCTATCCCTCACAAATGTCGGGAGACTCAGTTTGGGTCAGTCTTGGAAGCAAAACTGTTGTTGATGGTTTCTCAGGGGCCACACCGCTTTCGCAAGCCGCTACCGCTGCATTGAAACCGATGGCAGAAGTCGCTTCCAATCATGGGATTTCTTATTCGTTAATGGATATGTTTGCTGGCTTTATTCCAGGTTCTATCGGTGAAACTTCCAAAATTGCTATCCTGATTGGTGCTGCGATTTTACTGCTGACAAGAATTGGAAACTGGAAAATCATGTTCTCTACCATTTTAGGCGGCCTGTTTATGGGGTTCATCCTTAATCTCATTGCTGCTAATTCTTACATGACTGTACCCGCCTGGCAACACCTGATCATGGGTGGGTTCCTTTTTGGTGCGGTTTTTATGGTGACCGATCCGGTGTCGGGGGCACAAACAAGTACAGGAAAATGGATTTATGGTTTTTTGGTAGGACTGTTTGGCATTATGATCCGTGTTGTTAATCCTGCCTATCCAGAAGGGATGATGCTTTCTATTTTGATTATGAATATGTTTGCGCCATTGATCGATTACTACGTGGTTCAGTCGAATATCAGGCGGCGGTTGAAACGCGCATTAGTTAAATCATAAAAAAACAATGCCGAAAATGGATACAAACGGAAATACATATACGATACTCTACTCGGCTGTGATGGTTGTTGTGGTTGCCATCCTTCTTGCAGTTGCAGCAACGCAACTGAAGCCGTTTCAGGATGCAAATATTTTAATCGAGAAAAAGCAGAATATCCTAAGATCTGTCAACATTGTTGCAGATGCCAAACAAGCCACAGAATTGTTTAATCAGACAATTAAGGAATTGATCATTGTAAACAGCAAGGGGGAAAAAGTTGAGGGCGATGCCTTTAAAGTTGACCTGAAAGTTGAACATTCAAAACCTGTTGACCAACGCAAATTGCCGGTTTATATTGCGGCGATGGGCGACAAAGGCAAAGTTTACATCATTCCCCTGAGGGGTAATGGACTTTGGGGGCCGATTTGGGGTTATGTAGCGCTTTCATCGGATATGAACACAATTTATGGTGCCAACTTCGACCATTCGGGCGAAACCCCGGGACTTGGGGCCGAGATCAATACGGAGAAGTTTCAGAAGCCCTTTATTGGGAAGACAATTTTTGACAAGGCGGGCTTGTTTACTTCAATTGTAATTGCAAAAATTGGCGAAAAGGCCGATCCATCGAACAGTGTCGATGCGATATCTGGCGGGACCATCACCAGCAAGGCACTTCAAAAAATGTTGTATGATGATTTGTCAACTTATCAGGAATTTTTTAAAACGTTAAAAAAGTAAGATATGGGCGAAAAAGAAGGGATTTTCTCGAAGAAGAACCTCAAATTACTCACCAATCCACTTAGCAATGCGAACCCGATCACGGTTCTTGTATTGGGTATTTGTTCGGCATTGGCTGTAACGGCACAACTTAAACCGGCGGTTGTAATGTCCCTTTCAGTGACGATTGTGACTGCGTTTTCAAACCTGATTATTTCATTCATTCGGAATACGATCCCAAACAGGATACGCATTATCGTACAATTGGTTGTCGTGGCTGCTTTGGTTATCCTTGTCGATCAGGTACTTAAAGCATTTGTCTATGATGTCAGCAAACAGCTTTCCGTATTTGTCGGGCTCATTATTACCAATTGTATCCTGATGGGAAGGCTCGAAGCGTTTGCCCTTGGGAACAAACCCTGGCCCTCGTTCCTGGATGGAATAGGAAATGGTGCCGGGTATGGGTTGGTCCTTGTCACCATAGCCTTTTTTCGCGAGTTATTTGGGTCAGGCTCGTTATGGGGTTATAAAATTATCCCACAGGAGTGGTACATTGCCAATGGTGGATGGTATTCGAACAATGGGATGATGATCCTGCCGCCCATGGCCTTGATCATCGTTGGGGTCATTATTTGGATCCAGCGAAGCAAAAAGCCGGAATTAATTGAAGATTAATTATTAAAGAACTGATAAGGAAATGGAAAATTATCTGAACCTGTTTATAATATCGGTTTTTCTGGAAAACATGGTTTTTGCATATTTCATCGGGATGTGCTCCTACCTTGCTGTTTCAAAATCTGTGAAGACTGCCACTGGTCTTGGTATTGCCGTAATTTTTGTCCAAACCATTACTGTTCCTGTTAACTATTTATTAGAGAATTACTTACTTAAAGAGGGGGCTTTAAAATGGCTGGGCGAAGGTTATGCCGATATCGATCTTAGCTTCCTTAGCTTCATCATGTTTATCGCCGTCATTGCTGCAATGGTACAGCTTGTTGAAATGATCGTTGAGAAATATGCCCCCGCCTTGTACATCAGCCTGGGCATCTTCCTTCCATTGATCGCGGTAAACTGCGCAATCCTTGCCGGGTCGCTGTTTATGCAGCAAAAGGAATTCATCAACATCGGCGAAGCCACCGTATATGGGGTTGGATCCGGGGCAGGATGGTGTATTGCCATCATCTCGATTGCCGCAATCCGCGAGAAGCTCAGGTATTCAAATGTACCCGCACCTTTGCGTGGTCTTGGGATCTCGTTTATTATAACGGGTCTCATGGGTTTGGCTTTTATGGGTTTCATGGGAATTAAAGTGTAAAGTTTTGGAAAAACCAACGATGCAAAATCTTATCGAATAATGATCATCATAGCGACTACAATTTTAATATTGATCTCCGGTGTTATTGTCTTTTTACTGGTCACACTGTTACTGGTTAGTATCTTGCTTTATGTGAAGAAAAAACTGACTCCCGTAGGAACAATTACAATCGACATCAATGATGGAAAACGGACCATTGTAACCGAACCGGGAAATTCATTGCTTTCCACGCTTGGCAACAACAAGGTATTTCTCCCGTCGGCGTGTGGGGGAAACGGAACATGTGGCATGTGCAGGTGCCAAGTGAACTCAGGTGCCGGTTCGATACTCCCAACCGAAACCGGGTTTTTTACACGCAAGGAACGAAGCGAAAAGTGGCGGCTGGCATGCCAGGTAAAAGTGAAGGAGAATATCCAAATGCGTGTCCATCAGGAGGTCCTTGGGATAAAGAAATGGGAATGTACCGTGGTTTCAAATGAAAACGTTGCGACATATATCAAGGAGTTTGTCGTGAAACTTCCGGAAGGTGAAAACCTTGAATTCAAGTCGGGCGGATATATCCAGATAGAAGTTCCGAAATGTGATGTGGATTATATATTTTTCAATGTTGGTGAAAAATTTCGTCCCGAATGGGAAAAATACAAAATGTTTGATCTGAAAATGGTCAATCCTGAACCTACTTTCAGGGCTTATTCAATGGCCAACCATCCCGCCGAAGGGAATATTGTGATGTTGAATGTCAGGATTGCAACTCCTCCGTTCGACAGGGTCAATGGCGGATTCCTGAAGGTCAACCCGGGCATCTGCTCCTCTTATATTTATTCGTTAAAACCTGGTGATAGGATCACAATATCCGGCCCTTATGGGGAATTTTTCCTAAAGGACAACAACAACGAAATGATGTTTATCGGCGGTGGTGCAGGGATGGCGCCCATGCGGTCGCACCTGTTCCATATCTTTCATACGCTTAAAGACCGGACAAGGAAGATCACCTTCTGGTATGGGGCACGTTCGTTGAGCGAAGTATTTTATTACACCGAGTTTTGTGCCATTGCCTCAGAGTTTCCAAATTTCACATTTCATCTGGCCCTTTCGGACCCAAAACCCGAAGATCATTGGACAGGGTTAAAAGGTTTCATCCATCAGGTGATTTACAACAATTACCTTCTTAAACATGACGAGCCTGAGGAGATCGACTATTATATCTGCGGTCCACCGTTGATGAATTCTGCGGTCACAAAAATGCTTTACGATTTGGGGGTTCCAGACGAGAATGTCCTGTTTGACGATTTTGGAGGATAAAATATTGGGAATAGGTTTTTTTGTCTCCAATGTTTCGGTGCGCTGCACCTTTTGTTTCAATCATTAATGAATTTCTACAAATATTGTGGTGCGCTGCACCTTAAAAGCCACAGAGTGGCGAAATATTTGTAGAATCATGACCAAGTTTAGTATTTAGGTACAGCGTACCATAACAGTATTATAAAGTACATAAGGTTTGTTTACTGATCCAAATTTGAACAAAACACACATGAAAAAACTGATATTTCTAATTGTTGCATTTATGTCCCTTTCTTTTCTTATAAAATCGCAAGAATCTATAAATCAAATAGATGCAAAAGGGTTAAAACAGGGGAAATGGATCGGTAAATTTCCTTCCGGGAATATTCGTTATGAAGGTTCATTTGTGAATGACCAGCCTGCGGGAGAAATGAAACGGTTTCATGAAAATGGAAAGATCAAAGCGCGCATGGTATATTTTTCCAATTCCGATAAGGTCCTGGCTGAACTTTTCGATGAAGATGGCGTGCTTTATTCAAAGGGTAATTACCTGAAGACACTGAAAGACAGTACCTGGAAATACTTCAACAACAAGAGGATAGTGGGCCAGGAAGATTTTTCCAAAGGTCTGAAAAACGGCAGGTCGATTGCCTTTTTTGAAGATGGCAAACCGGCACTGGAATCCAATTGGGTGAATGGCGTTCAAAATGGGGTAACCCGAAGTTTTTATCCATCTGGGAATAAAAAGAGCGAGATCATGTACAAGGATGGCAAACGGAATGGTGTAAGCCTTGTATATTATGAATCGGGTCTTCAAGAGATTGTGGGGCATTATATCGACGATAATGCAGATGGTTCCTGGAAGTTTCAGGATGAACAAGGCGTCGTGAAGTTTGAATTGAAGTACAACGCGGGTGTTTTATTGAACCCTGAAGTTGTTGAAGGCATGCAAGCCAACGAATTCAAAGCTTTCGACAGCGCAAAGGGAATATTAAAAGATCCGGCTGACTTCCAGCAGAATCCGGAGGAGATTATGAGAAGATAGAATTTGAAAATTTGATGATTTGAAAATTTGAAGATGCATATAAAATAAGCCTATGTGCCTATATTTTAAACCTTTATGCCTATGTATTTGATTTTTAATTAATTGGCATAACAGGTTGTTAAACACATAGGTACATAGGTAAAAACACATAGGCACAATAGAGATTCCAGATCATTATTTTGGATCCGTATTTTGGAAGTGGTCTCAAACCTGTCAGCGTACGCAGTTCCTGACAGCGTTTGATTATGACAATAAAAAAGAGGAAGCCCTTTTGGGACATCCTCTTTTTTTATATTCGCTTAAATATCAGCTTAGAAGTTTGGACCGGTAGTATCCCACCACAAACGGGTACTGATCAAATCCGGACCACCCAATTTTGTAGTGGCATCGGCAACAGCGGCAGCAGCCCCTGTTCTTTCCCCATCGACAAAAGGCATCCTCTTGATCCATTGGTCAGCAGCGATAACACCCCATTTATCGTTGCTGTCATTCTTGGCAACATGTGGAATCTTAGGATAACCTGTCCTTCTGAAGTCAACCCATGATTCAAGTGTATTGGTGAAATTGTTGATCCATTTCTGGGTCATGATCTTCTCCAACTTCAACTCGTTGCTGTCGCCGGCGTTCCAGGCAACAGTGATTGTAGAGGAAGCTGTGAAGTTGTTCCTCGTATCCTTAGGATCTACATAGTCGATAGGTTTGCTTGTTGCATCGGCAAGGTAGGCATCCACGCCGGCTGCGCCCCAATCGGCAAATGAAAGCCTGATCCCATTTTCATAATTTGTTTTTGCATCACCACCACCTGTTCCTGTATTCCAACCTCTTAGGGCAGCCTCAGCTTTCAGAAAGGCAACTTCTGCAGCAGTGATCGACCTTCTGGTTTGCACAGTTTGAAAATCATCTGATACCCTTGAATAAGGAACCCTGTCGATTTTGGCATTAATGTAAGCACCATTGCGGATTCCCTTATAGGCATAGACAGAAAGGGTTGGGTCTTGAGTAAGGTTTGGTCCCTGGAAGTATTTTGCTACTCTTCCATCTTTCAATCCTAGCAGGAATGATTCCATCACAGCTCCCATTCGGGTATCGTCCCATTCGAAACAAATTACAGCCATATACATCTTATTTCCCAATAATGCGATGTTAAAATTATCTGCATTGGTTGAGATTAACCCACCGGCATCGGCCATTGCCTTTTCACTTTCTGTTTTTGCAAGAGTCGGATTGATCTTTACCAAGCGCATGGCCAACCTCAAACGCAACGAATTCACAACTTTAATCCATGCATTGATATCGCCTTTGTAACTTGGGTCAAATTTAACAAACCCTTTGTAAGTCTTGTTGGCAGCAAAATCAGTCTGGATAGAGTCCAACTGTTTGAAAAACAAGGGATACAAATCAGATTCCTTGTCATACAGGATTGTGTTGGCTGTGGAACCATAATTGGAGTAGATCACCGGACCATGAATGGCAGTCAGTTTAGACATCGAAAGTATCTTGATCAATTTTGCCCATGTTGCAAATAGCGGAAGATTGTTGTCTTTCGCCAATTGGATGACCTGTTTTGCAGGGGACATAACTGAACCATAAACACGGCCCCAGTAAGCATTCCAGGTGATATAATAGGTGGTATTGTTGACGTTGCTAACAAAAGGGGTTGGCGTATTCAAATAACCCATCCACGAATCCTGAGCCAGGTCTTCTTCAACCTGATGTCCGTTGAGATTGAACAATAATCCTGAGAACGGCGAACCTACCAGGTTAAAATCTTGTTTCAGCAACTCATCAGAAATCTGATAGGGATTCTGGTTTGTTGTTTCAAAATTCTTGGTGCACGATGCAAGGGCTCCCAAAAATAGTAATGCTATAAATAACTTTTTCATATATAATATTTTTAAGATTTTAGAAAGTGACTTTTAAGTTAACCCCGTAAGTCCTTGTAGCAGGCATACTAAATACCTCATTAGACTGCATGTTGTTTGCTGTACTCATCGATTGTTCCGGATCGTATGGTGCATCTTTGTAGAAGAAGAACAAGTTTCTGCCAATCAGGGAAATAGAAGCATCCTTAACCGGTAATTTGTACTTTTTAACATCCAGGTTGTAACCGATCACCAATTGGGCCAACCTAATATTGGTTCTCTTGAAAATATAAGGTTCCATGATCCTGTTCCTGTCGCCAACTGCACCGTAATAGACAGCAGGGTCAATTGAAGTAACTGCTGTAGTTCCCTGGATCGCGTTAATTGGCATTGTAGCACCTGCATCGCGAATATCACCTGTCCTTTTGCTGACTCCGTAAGAATCAAGGAAAGCTTCTGTTTTTGAGAATGCAACTCCACCAAATTTACCGTTGACCAAAGCACTGACATAGAAGTTCTTGAAATTCAAAGTATTGTTCCATCCCAGGATGAAATCTGGATTCACATTGCCAACCTTTTCTTGCTTTGCTGCCTTTGTAGGAACCCCTTTGGTATCAAGAATGATCTGTCCGGCAGTGTTTCTTGCAAACTTATAAATATAGACATCATTGAATGATCCACCAGCCTTGATGACCGCTGCAAATCCTTCGTTGTCGCCACCTACCTGATAATCAGGGTTTGAAGCAATCAGTTCAACGATCTTGTTCTTGTTCTGCGATAAGTTCACAGATGATTTCCAGGAAAAATTGGCTTTTCTGATTGGTTCAGCATCAACAGTCAATTCAAAACCTTTGTTCGTAATTTTCCCTGCATTGACATAATAAGAGGTATAACCCGAACCAGATGGGGCAGCCAATGTAAGGAACTGGTTTTTGCTGATGTCACTATAATAGGTGAATTCAAATCCAGCCCTACCTTTGAAGAACCGCATTTCAGCTCCCAGCTCATTACTGGTGATCTCTTCAGGCTTCAAGTCTTTAAATGGAACCTGTGTATTCCGGTTGATACCACCGATGCCGCTTGGTGTACCGGCACTACCAATGCTATTCTGAGGGTTTACAACATTATAAGGTACTTCGTTTGAGGTTTTTGAAGAGGAACCCCTTAACTTGGCAAAAGAGATTACTTCAGGTAATTTAACCATCTGGCTTACAATCGCAGTAAGACCCAGCGCTGGATACAAATACGATTGGTTGCCTGTCAATGCAAGGGTGGAAGCCCAGTCGTTACGACCTGATATATCAAGGAACAACATCTCTTTATAACCAATCTGTGCGTTGGCAAATACACCCTGTTTGATCACATTGCTGATCGATTGATTGAACATGACGTTGTAAGGCATGTTCGCAAAAGTGAAGACGTTGGGGTACATTAAGCTGGTCGTACCATTTGAAACAGACATCCCATTGTTGAAAACATTGTGCAGGTAACTGGCACCAAGAAGTGCTGTTAAACTTAAATCGCCAAATTTATTGTTGTAACTCAAAATTCCGTCAGAGTAAATCGACTTGTCGTTGTATTTTGAATAGTTCCATGATCCGTTTGGACTAACGCTAACTGAATTACCAGCAGCAGCATACCTGTAATCGTTCAATTTGTCATTGTAATCGATATTCCCCCTGATGTCGAATTTCAAATTCTTCGCCAATTCGTAGGATAACTTTAAACTTGCAATTGCACGATAAGAGGTATTCAATTTTGGATCATTGTAAATTTCCCAATAAGGGTTGTTCATTTTTTCCTCTGTAGAATACCAGTTCATCTTATACATGTTCCGATCGGCATTCAATACCTGATAGTTTGTTTTATAGTCGTCAAAATTCCGTTCGCGGGCAAACAAATACAAGCCGGTCAATGGGTTGTTGTAATAACCTGCACCTGGGCGGTTTTTGGTCACTTCAGTTGAAAACATCACATTTGAACTGATCGTCAATTTGTCGTTAAATAATTTTGTTGACTGGTTGAACGAGAAGTTATTCTTGTGGTAAGTATTCGTTGGTAAAACACCTGTAGCAGAAACATTTGAATAAGAGAAATAGGTTGTGGTCTTGTTATTTCCACCACTTATTGAAATTGAATTCGTGGCGTTGATCCCATTCTGGAAGAAATTCTTGATGTAATTGCTGGCATAGTTACCCTTCGTTTTTGACCAGCTATAATCTGATCCACCAGTGGCTCCATAACTAAACTGAAAATCCGGCAAACCGGAAACACTCTCAACCATTGTACTCGAGCTGATGGATACATTTACTTTGCCTTCTTTACCTTTTTTGGTTGTGATCAAAACAACACCATTGGCACCCTGGCTACCATAAAGGATGGAAGCATTGGCACCTTTCAATACGTTGATGCTTTCGATATCATCGCTGTTGATCGCTGAAAGTCCGTCACCACCATCGGTACCGCCGTAGGAGTCAGGCTGACCACCTTTGTTGTTGACCATCGGGATACCATCGATAACATACAATGGCTCGCTAAGTCCAACAAGTGATTTGTTTCCCCTTAAAACTGCTTTTGTGGAACCTCCTGCTCCTGAACTGCTCGTTTTGATGTCAAGACCAGATGTTTTTCCACTAAGGGCGTTCATAAAGTTCTGGTCCCTCGCTTTCAACATTTCCTCTCCGGAAACCTGCTGAGAAGCATAGGTCAGCGTTTTCTTGTCGCGCTGGATACCCAAAGCTGTGACAACGACCTCATTTAAGCCTACAGTTTCAGAAACCATCTTAACATTAACAACGGATTTACCGTTCACAGCCACTTCGACAGGTTTCATACCAACAAACGAAACCAGCAATACCGCATTTGACGAATTCACATTAATCGCAAATTTGCCTTCAGCATCGGTAGTCGTTCCATTGGTTGTACCTTTCTGAACAATAGAAGCTCCCGGAATACTGCTTCCATCGGGATCAGTTACAGTCCCGCTTACTTTCATCTGGGCCATTGTTGTGGCAAATGAAGCAAACAGTACGATCAAAATAAGAAACATTCTTTTCTTCATAATAAAAATGATTTGGGTGAAAAAATAAAAATAATTCAATGTACTCGGTTGTTTAACTTATTGGAAACATGACTGGTTGTAATGTTTTCCTAAGTTTAAAGGGATCAAATTTAACTCATTTTCGCATAATTATAATTTTAAGTTAAAAAAAGTTAACAGCAAATTTAAAAAAAAGTTTTAATATTTACCAATATTTTATTAAATGTGAAATATTATCTGTAAAAACCATCAAATCCGATCTGTTTTGTTTCAAACGGTCGGATAGTTTGATCGGTCAAAACACTGAGTTCCCTTTTTGTGATTGCCATTTGAAGATCGAATTTTCGTGTCGTTATGTTCTCCTCTATTTTTTGAACTTCTGGCAAAAGGTCTCTGCCCAAAATGCCTGATAAGAGTCTAACTGCCTTGCTGACAGTCAATTTAGATTCATCATCGGAAATGGCGACTTTGTTGTCAAATTCATGTAAACCTTCTGAAAACTCTTTGACAGTTAAGGTCGTATCAGGGAAAAACCAGGTGCGGTTGGCCCATTTGTAGGGTTCGCCTTTCACTTTCAGGATACCGGATGCGGCAACGCGTTGGATAGCCTGAAAAGCTCTATCGGTAGGAGCTACATCCACCAAGGGGAGCAAATAGGCTTTTGCATCGAGCAACACCTGTTGTACGCTACGGATATTTATCTCCCTTACTGGCAGGTTGTTTTTCACACCAACTGCCGCTAGGGCTCCGGCAGCCTGCCCTGTCAACAAAACGCAGGGTTGAAGACGGGTTGCGCCATTGATAATATTGGAAACTGAAATGGCCTTGTCTGAAACGATAAGACCATCAATTTTTTCAGGGATCAGGGTTCCCAAAGGAATACTAAAAGAGGGAACTGCCGGAAAAGCAATCTTGGGGGTTTCGGGATTACAGGCATGGTGATGGTCAACAGGATAGTCACCCACTGAAATACCTGTCCTGTACAAAGGAGATTTCCCATATCTGTCGAGTACATGATTGATCGTCATCCGCTCAATTCCCTGTAAACGCCGACCCTCACGATGATAAGCTACAAATGGCAATTTGTCGCTTGTAGGAAATTCATCATCGGCAAGCCCTAAGTTTTTATGACCTAATTCTGTTTGGATATAATAGATAAAGCCCAGTGTCCGTTCTTTGGCTTTTAACAGCTCCTGTACTCTTTGGATCCTGCCCATTTCGACCACGTCGAGATAAATGTCGTTCCCATGCCTTGGCCAATTGACCATGAATTTTTGATTGGGCAACCGGCCATAACTTAACATCTTATTGCAGTCAATCAAAATGGAATCAACTGTCATTGAGCAACATCCTTTATAGATGGTCGCATCGTAGTTTTTAGGTTTTGCGATGGTTTTATCTGCACCTGGGCCAAAATCTTTCAGAATAGCTGCATATGTGAGGTCCTGGACAATCTTGTTTGCATATTCGGGTGCGTATTCTTCTCCTGTTGTTGATTTTGCCTCCATTCCCAAATCATAGGCAGCACCCGACATTGCCAGGCCATCACCCAAGTCTGTCGCATCAATGACAATTTTGGAATTGATCCTTAACTGAGACTTTTTCCCGTTCTCAAAAACTGCACCTGTAACTTTATTGCCTTCTTTGATTATTTCCGTGAGGTGATAACCAAAAAGGACAGTAAGTTTTTTTTCCGCCGAGGCCATTGCTTTAAAAATGCTGTCCCCAATATGGGGTTCGAATTGCGTGTTGCTAACCCAACCCGTAGCAAGGGCAGTTTCACTTCCATAATGTTTGATGAGTTGCTTTTGAAATTCATCCCAGATCCCGGAATGAAGGGCGTGGTTCCCATCAGTTGCACTAACACCGGCCGATGTTAACATACCCCCCAGCCATTGGGTTTCTTCGACGATGGTTGTTGGAACACCACATCTGGAAGCCTGAAGACCTGCGGCAATACCACTTGTTGATCCTCCTATCACCAGAATTTCAGTATTTTCGATTCTTGGATTCGGATCGCAAGAGGTTAAGCATGATAAAATGCCCAAAAGCAAAATATAAATATATGTACTTTGTTTAAATACCATTCATCAAAATCATTTAGCTTTCGAGGTGGTAAAATTAATATTTTTTTGAAAATATTTACGATTATTAAAATCTATTAAGAATAAATATCCTATTTAGCAATAGATTTAATAATTTGTTTATAACAGTTAATCTTTATCAAAAATTGGGTGATTAATCATTAAAAAGTTTATCCCGCAGGATATAGCAGGCACCAACGACCCCTACCGTTGACCCGAGGGAGGAATTTTTAATCTCTACGTCGAGGCTTACCAGATTTATGGAATATTTATTGATGCTTGTCTTTATGGGCAGGGACAAAAATGGACCAGTCTCAGATAGAGATCCACCCAAAACAACCAGTTCCGGGTTAAAAATATTGATCAGCATGGAGATATAGCGGCCCATCTTGCGGCCAATTTCTTCAATGATTTCGATTGCAAGTGGGTCTTCATTCTCCTTTATGGCTTTCAGGATATCATCCATCGAGATATCATCAATAGCTTTATATTGTGAAATATTGGAGGTTGAGCCATTTCCGATGGCTTTTTTAAATTCCTTTTCCATCGCCTGACCTGAGATTTCGGTTTCAAGACAACCTTTTTTACCGCAATCGCAAATGATCTCATTTTCAAAAACCGGCCAATGACCGAATTCTCCTGAATAGCCCGATTTACCGTAATACAACTTTCCGTTACAGATGATCCCGATTCCGACTCCCCATCCAATATTTACGAAGATCACATCTTTTTCATTTTCGATCACGCCACAATTGTATTCACCGTAAGCCATAGCCCGTGTATCGTTTTCAAGAAAAGTCTTGATGTTCAGCCTGGATTCGATGATTTCGCTCAGCGGTTTATCTTCAAAATAGAAGTAGTTGTAACTGAACCCTTTGTGCGAGTTGATCCGTCCAACAAGGTTGATGCAGGCACCAATTATTTTATCGCGGGGCACTTCGGAACTATCCACAAATTCATTGATGATATCGCAAAGGGAAAAAAGCGACTCCTGGGTGTTCTCCAGTTTATAAACCATCTTTTCAGACAGTTTTACAAATTTATTGTCAAAATTCTGGATTCCCATTGTAATGGAGATCCTCGTAATTTCAACGCCAAGATAATAGCAGGCGTTAGGATTGATCCCAAATCTGGAGGGACGCCTTCCACCCGAAGTCCCCACTTTACCTGTTTCATAAACAATCCCTTCTTCGATCAATTCACCAATAATCTTGGTGACAGTTGGAATGCTGAAATCGGTCTCTTTGCACAACTCGGCAATAATTGCCTCTCCATTTAATGTCAAGCGTTTGATGATGCTCTTTTTCAGTTTGATCATTTTAAGTGCTGAAAGTGAGATATCATCGGGATAATCAAGTAATATAGAAAGGCTCATAAATTATTATTAAATTAGTTTATAAAATACACCAACATAATTAAACGAATTGAAGAATGTGGCCATTAATCCGCAAATATATTCAATAATTAACTTGTTTCAATATTTTTTCAATCTTCACGTAGTTTTTAGGTTCTATTTTCGAGGTTGAAAATCATTTTGCAGTTAGACATTAATTTTATCCTACTTTTGGCAGCACTAAAATTGTTTATAAACAAATGACAGGTTTGCTATCTTCATTTTCATTATCGGTAATCGATTGGCTGCTGATTGTTTTTTGTGCAATGCTGATCGGGATGTCCAAAACCGGAATCCCGGGTGTCTCCATGATCGTTGTGCCAACCCTAGCCTTGATCTTTGGTGGAAAACAGTCAACCGGAGTTTTGCTCCCCATTTTAATTATGGCAGATGTTTTTGCTGTCATTTATTATCACCGACATGCCGAATGGAAACATTTGCTCCGTGCACTGCCATGGGCTGTTGCCGGGCTCCTGCTTGCGCTTTGGATTGGCAATCTCGTCAATGACGTGCAGTTCAAAAGGATCATCGCGATCACTGTTTTTATAAGTGTTGCTTTAATGATCTGGAAGGATTATGGTACAAAAAGGGAATTTACCCCCGACAATTGGTGGTTTGCGGCGATGATGGGCATCATCGGCGGTTTTGCCACCATGATCGGGAATGTTGCAGGCCCAATATTTGCCATCTATTTGTTGGCTTTGCACCTGAACAAAAAAAGTTTTATCGGGACTACGGCCTGGTTTTTCTTTATCATTAATCTGTCCAAATTTCCATTGCAGGCACTTGTCTGGAAAAACATCAATTTAAATACACTAACCATTGATTTATTGGTATTTCCGGCCATTGCCCTTGGTGCATGGATGGGCATTGTCCTTGTGAAACGAATACCAGAGAAGGCATACAAGTGGTTTGTGATTGTCATCACAGTGTTGTCAGCATTTCTGATCTTCATTTAGTCGGTTCTTAATTTGCTCAAAAATTTATAACTTTATCGCGGAATCTCTTTAAAATTAGGTAACCATGATGTTTAATAAAAAGCTGGGATGGACAATGCTGATTTCCACCGGTGCAGTCGTGATCATCAGTTTAATTTTTCTGGAACTGCGTTTTAGTCCAAATTCGATCAATGCCAGTGATTGTATTACTTTTAAAGTTGGACAAGGTAATATTTTCGAACCGGTAATCGCTACGGGTACCGTTGAAGCCGAGAATGAAGTCTTGGTCCGGTGCCCGACCACAAGCATAGTGAAGCAGATCGTTGCTGAACCCGGGACACGTGTCCAGAAGGGTGATGTGATCATGTTGATGGAGGATGAACCCATTAAGGAAGAAATCGGCCGGATTAAAGATCAGCTTGAACTAAAGAAGAATACTCTTGAAAAGAATAACCTTGGAGAATTTAGCACAAAAGTGGACCTGAATTATAGTGAAGATGTTAAAAAGCTGAATATTACTTCTTTAAAATCACAATTGGCAGATGAGGAGCAATTATTGGAGGTTGGCGGAATTTCGCCTGCAAAAATTGAAAAGACCAAGCAGGAAATAGACCTTGCCGAGAAAGATTTGGCCATGTTGAAACAAAAAAATACGATTCGTTTAAAACAATTGAAAGCCGAAGAACAGGGTTTGTTGTTGGGCATTAAAATCCAGGAAAAGGAGTTGAACGATAAAGTTAGCACGCTGAGCCAGTTAAGGGTAACGGCCCCTTCGAGCGGAATTATTCTTTCAATTTCGAATAAAGTTGGTGAGAAAGTTAATACTGACAATGTGTTAATCAGGATGTCAGACCTTTCCACCTTTAAGATTGCCGGTTCGGTTGAAGCCAAACTTGCTGATTTTATTAAAACCGGCAAGAAAGTTTATGCGGTCATTGACTCAGAGCGGTTGCCAGGACGTATTGGAAATGTTACGCCGCTGATCGAAAACAATAAAATCCTGTTTAATGTCTATCTGGAAGAAAAAGCGCATCCCAAATTAATCCCTAACCAGAACATTACATTATGGGTTGTCGGCAAGGAAGCAGATAATGTATTGAAAATCAAATCATTGAGCTTTTTTGAAAAAGAAGTTCCCAATATTTTATATGTTTTAAAAAATGGGGAAGCCATACGACGCCCAATTAAAACAGGCATAAAAAATCCCGACGAGATACAGGTGTTATCGGGTCTTGAGGCAGGGGAGACAATCATTGTGCCCAAACGCGGTCTATCGGCCTTCCACAATGCAAGCAGTGTTGCAATAAACAATTGAAAAATGACTAAGAATCAAAAAGGTTGTCTTTTAAGTATTTTGAATCTCTGTTTGTTCTGGTTTTCGCTATCGGCCCAGGAAAAAAAGGAGGGCAATCAGGAAACAAAGGTCAAAGTAAACCTTAGCCTTAAAAACGTGGTTGATCTGGCCATTGCACAGTCTTCAGCAGTTAAATATGTTCAGAACCAGGATGTCAATTATTATTGGCGATGGAAAAATTTTCAGAAAACCTTTCTTCCGAACCTTGTTATTTCGGGTACAGTGCCCAGCTATAACCAATCTACTGTTCCGATTACCCAACCTGATGGGAGCATTGAGTTTAAGGATGTTTCGAACCTGATGGCCTCGGCGAACCTTTCATTGAACCAGTCGATCCCACTTACCGGTGCATCCATCTACGCTTCTACTTCTGCAAGCAGGGTCCAGGATTATTACAAGAAAGAGATCAATTTCTCAGGAAGGCCAATTTCAGTTGGTTTCTACCAGCCCATTTTTGCGTACAACTGGATGAAATGGTCGAAAAAGACAGAACCACTTATTTATAACGAGTCGCAAAAGAATTTTATCCAATCAATCGAAGAGATTGCCTATAATGCCACATCCAGGTTTTTCAATTATTTACGGATACAGACCAACTATAAATTGGCTGAAAGTGCATTGAAAAACAGCAATGACAATTTGCGCATTGCCCAAACGAAGAAAAAATTGGGGCAGATTTCGGAAAACGATTATTCACGGATTGAACTATCGGTGCTGAATGCCCAGAAGGCTTTAAGTTCAGCCGAGATGCAATTGAAGAACTCCGACTTTGAGTTGAAGTCCTACATTAGCCTTGACCAGAACCAGGAGATTGAATTGCAAATGCCTTTGAACATTACCCTCTTTGATATTGATGAAAAGAAGGCCTTGGAAGAGGCCAAGGCCAATCGTCCCGAGCAGATTAATTTTACGAGAAGATTGATCAATGCTGAACGTGATTTGACAGCTGCCAAACGCGCAAACGGATTAAGCGCTTCTTTATCTGGAAGTTATGGATTATCCAACAGCGCAGCCTCTATGGCTGGAGTTTACAGTGACTCGAAGAAGTCCGAGGTCCTTCAATTAACCGTCAGTATTCCGGTTCTGGACTGGGGGCGTGCGGCTTCAGCTGTGAAAATGGCGGAATCACAGAGGGACCTTACCGAATTTGATGTTCAGAAAGCCAGGGAGGATTTTGAAAGGGGAGTTATCGTTCAGATTGAACAGTTTGGTTTATTGAAGGATCAGTTGAAAACTGCCAAAGAGGCCGATCGTGTTGCAGAAAACGGTTATAAAATTGCGTTGAAAAAGTTTCAGAATGGTGAAATCAGCATCACCGATCTGAATATTGCGCTTTCGGAACGTGAAAGTGCAAAACGCGATTACATCGGATCGCTTTCGACTTATTGGCTTGGATATTATAACCTAAGGATATTGACCTTGTATGATTTCGAAACCAATCAGAGAATCAGTTATGAGAATCCGATGTTATCGTCACAAAAATGAGATTGATTAAAAACCAACCAATATGCAAATCATTTTAAGAACGGCAATTTTCTGTGTTTTGTCAGGATTGTTTTTACAATGCAGCATTTCAAACCCAAAGAAATCGATTGAAGACCTTAAAACCGCATTCAATGATGAATCAACAGCCTCATTAAAATACTCCAAATTTGCACAAGTGGCTCAAAAAGAGGGACATGATACGATTTCAAAACTTTTTGATGCTGTTTCTGAGTCCTCTAATATTTTGGCCAATACTCACAGGAAGGCACTCGAAACTTTGGGATCCCGTCCTGGATTTGCTGAAATAGGCAGCTTTGATGTCAAGACGACGATAGAGAATTTGCAGTCGGCCATCAACGGCGAAGCGTATGAGGTCCAAACGATGTACCCAAAATTTATAAGGGATGCCGAGAATGAGAAAGCTCCCCAGGCAGGTAAATCCTTCACATGGGCATGGGATACCGGTAAAAAGCACATGAATTACTTCAGAAGAGCTGCCATATCCTTATCGAAAGGAACTACAAGCGGGTTTCCATTGACCTGGTTTTTGTGCCCTGTTTGCGGCAATACATATAATTCTGTGGATGTCAAACCGATTTGCGATTTTTGCCTTTCCAAACAGGAGAGTTTTAACGGATATGTGCAGGCTTCGGAATAGATGGGATTCAGGATTGAAGAAGATTCCGATGTAAGGGCGGCTGGCTACTGGCGACTGGCGGCTGGCTGATCCGATTCAGGATAATGACCTGATCCAAAAATGAAAAAAAATCCGATGCCAAGACTTCTCTTTTTACTAAAGCTCCATTCCCTATCATACTTTTGACAGGTTTGACCCATTTGTTAGAAGATCTTTTATAATGGCATTTATTGACTGTCCGGTTATTTGTGCCTTAAGTGCCAATTGACTGTGAAGCTCAGACGGAATCCTGATATTAAGTGATCCACTGTATGGTTTTTGAGGTTTTACCCCTCGCTCTTTGCAGCTCTCAAGATATAAATCAATGCCTGACTCAAAATCTGCCTTTAATTCTGCTATAGTTTTGCCTTCGTAGGTTATAACATTCTTATTCATACCGATTACCCTACCGAATAGACAATTGTCTTCTTCACTATATTCGACTGTTCCAGAAAATTCCTTATATTTTAATGTTCCCATAATTTGAATTAAATGAGTTGATTTGATGTTAAAAATTCAAGAATCTGCTTCATAACATAACTTTTTATTGAGTTGTCAGGATGCGGTTTGTGAGTACCATATGAAAGTCCTTTCTCCTGATTTACAAACTCAATACGAGATCCAGAAGTTTTCCCCTTTTGACTTAGTTCAAAACCAACTACCTGAAATAAACAGATTAACTCATCAAAAGTGAAATCCTTTGGTTGTCTTTTAAATCTTTCTATCAGCTTTTCTTTTGTCCCCATCTGATATAGTTTAAAATGCAAATGTAACTATTATTAGTTGCAAAAATATTTTGAGTTAAGGAAATCTTTATGAAAAATAGTTTTAAAATAAGACCTATGAAATAAATAACATCTATTAGGTCGATCAGTCTTTATAATTCGGAAATATGCTGCTTTAATTCTCTTAATCTGTTAAAGTCATATGGAGTTTGAATTGGAAAATCATTGTTTTTCCAAAACTCCGTTGAATACTTGGATTTTAGTTTCTCCTTAAAGCCAAAATTATTGTTTATGATCCACACCCCGGAACGTTTTTTCTGTTTTTCTGAAGTATGAGCATAGTTTTTCAGATTATAACTAAACGTATTTGTAAAGTCCTTATTATCAACGTTGCAATACAAATTGACTTCTGAATAGGCTTTGGAGATGTAGCCCATTCCATTTTCATAGGCAATCTGATAGTAAAACCCTATTGCCGATTGTCCAGGTTTATTTTCGAAGTTTTTGGTTGAATTAAAAGGTGCAGGAAACGAGGCCATTGCAAAAGCTACCATGGAAGTATCTTTCTTTGTGATTGTTAATTCAAATATCCTCTGAGATAGTGGTGCATCCTTTTTGGGTATAAAGCTTACTTTAATGTATTGTGAATCAGTGGCTATATAAAATATGCAATAGTCGTTCATTGCTTGCTCTTTGGTTTTTGATTCTTTAATTACAGGTAAATCTTTTGTTGGGAATAGCTCAGAAATAAATATATTTTTAGCGATTGGATCAAGGTTGTGATTAAGCTGTTCAGCGAACTTCTGAATTTCAATAAGACGATTATGTAGAACTGCGTTTACACCAGTTCCTGATTTGTTCCTTTCAAAATCCAAATCAAGAAAAACCCGATCCAATGTGTCATTATTCATAATCTTAACGGCATTGCAATACATTTTATCTCTTGATTCATCTTGCATTTTGGCAAGAGTTTTTTCGCAACTTTTAACAGCCAGCCATGCTGCATAATTCTTTGAAACGACAATTTCATTTAATTCGTTAAGATTGCGCTTAAGTAGGTATGTGTCCTTTTCTTTTGATAGAATAAAATCAGATGCTTTATAACTGAGATGTTGAATCCTAATAGAATCGGAATGCTTGGCATTTATGGTGAAGAATCCGGTAGAATCCGTTACATAACCTGAATTTGTTTTAAGGTTAAGCACCGTTGCCCAATTGATTGATTCTCCGTCATCCCCTATCACCCGACCGGAAATCTGCGCAAAAGTAAATGAATACAAGACACATAAAAGGTTTAAAAGTATGAATTTCATTGTTTTGGATTTTTATTTTAAATCTCTAAAAAACTCCCCTACTAACAAGATGCTTTCCCTGTGCTTTTTGTTGAAGAGCAAATGCTCAAAATTCCGCTTTTTTTGGCTAAGATTTACCGTTTTCAATATTTCTTCAGTAGCTGCTTTAAGTTCTCCGAGATTGTGTATTCCTTGTTTTTGTTCAAGAAACGAGTTGTATCATAAACCATAAGTATTTATCAGAAGTTTAATCTTTTTCTCAAGTGATTTGTTTTCAAATTTCAGGGCATACTCATTTAAAAGATTGCTATCGAATTCATTCTGTAAATAATCATCGTCCAAACGCAATTCTTCAAAATCCTTTTCTGAAGTGTAAAATGGATAAAGGTAAAGCAAGTCGAGCAGTGCCTTTTCAGGCTTGGCTATTTGAAGGGCCCGCCCATCCGCAAGCGGTTTTAAGTTATAACCAAACATCAGGTCCTCACTTATGCTTTTGTAACTGTATTCGCCAAATTCATTGGTGAAACCTGCCGTTTTCAAGGTTGTAACACTGGTAATCTGAACCACTGCTTCTGGGATTATCCCATAAAATGATAGGGCGGTGTGTAGGCTCACATACGATGGCCGATAGATGCGGTTGGCAAAATACATTGCAAAATCCGGTTTGCCTTTGTATTCCGGAAACGAGTAATAGCCTTGTCGCAAGCGGATGATATAACCTTTCTGTGCCCAACGGACAAAGTTGTTCCTGTCGAAACCGGGCTTCCATGCATAAACCTGATGGATATTGAAACACCCAAGGTCAAACATCCTATTTTTAAATTCTATATAGTTCATTTCTGTTTTGCAGCAAATATAGTGCATTTCAGAAACAAAACCAACTATTTCAACGCCGGAAGCAAATATTTCCAGATCAGGTTGATTTCGGCCTGCATATCGTTCACGTTGGCAGTGGTAACAATGACTGCATCCTTTTCGGGTAAAATAATGATAAACTGGCCATTGGCTCCATCGGCACGGTAAGTATTGTTCCGACAACGCCACATCTGGTAACAATAGCCCTGGATCCAATCGCTATCTTTCGCTTTGGTATCTTTCCCTGTCCAGACCGGTGTCTGCATGATTTTGGAGGTGGTTGCCTCGTTCATCCACTCTTCCGAAAGAAGCTGTTCCCCGTTCCACTTCCCTTTTTGCAGGAAAAACTGACCGAGCTTTGCCATGTCTTCTGTCTTTACAAACAATCCCCAACCGCCACAGTTGATCCCGGTAGGACTTGTCAACCATTCGGTACCAACAATTCCGAGCGGCCTGAACAAACGTGGGTAGAGGTAATCGAGAACCTTTTCGCCGGTTACCTTCTGGACAATCGCAGAAAGCATATAGGAGGCCATGCTGTTATAGACGAACTTTGTCCCTGGCTTGTTTTCGATAGGAGTTGCCAGGAACAGTTTTTCCCAACTGCCATCCTGTGACCTGATTGCCTGTGTAGGGTCAGTGTTATGTCCTACCGACATGGTCAACAGATGACGGATCTCCAGTTCGGCAAGATAGGGAGAAACCTGAGCGGGTAAATCGTTTGGAAAAAATGAAACCACTTTATCCGTCACCTTTAACTTTTTTTCTGCAACGGCAAAACCGATAGCTGTGGCAGTGAAGGATTTGCTTACCGAATTCAGGATATGGATCTTTTCAGCAGAGCTGTTGCCAAGCCACTGTTCAGCAACAACTTTGCCATGGCGAAGGATCATCAGGCTGTGGATATCCTGACCGCTTTTTTTGACCGCTTCAAAATAGCTTGCGATTCCTTTCTGATTAACACCCTCTGTTTCTGGTGCGCTGCGTGGTATTGCCTTTGTGACACTGTTGAAACCAACCAGTTGTATCCCCTTCTCTTTGATCAGGGCTTTAACTTTCTGATTGGTAAAAAGATCTGTCACACCCTGTCGGTCTGCTGCAACTCCTTCGTATCCAATGTGATGGAATGCCTGTATTTCGGCATTGTCCAAAGCCGGGTGATCCACAAAACTATATGTCCTGCCCGCTTCCAACTTGTTCAGCATGGCAATAAAACTGCTTTCCTTTTCGGCCGATGTTTGATGGTTGCCCACATACCCAATTCCATATATTCCGTAATCACCCTTTGGATTTGTGCTTATATCGGCCAAGTGGTACTCCTTGGCAAGTTTCCGGGTCAGTTCAGCAACCTTTGGGTCAAAACTTGATGAACCCATATGGCCAGACATGTGGCTGACATGTGGTATATTCTGAATTGCCAATTCGATTTGGGCCCGGAATTCTTGCTCGATCTCCTTTAAATCCCATTTATTTTCAGTGATTGCAAGTCCCGGATAATTTTTATTGGGTCCCATCATAGGCAAAAAGTAGCCATTTTTGTCTGTCAGGCTGGGACAATGGGTAAGCGGCCTCCATTTGATGTTGTCCCATTCGCTAGTAATCGTAAGGTGTACACCTACATCAGTGCCTGGATATTCGCGAAGCAGGCGGGCGGCCTCCGGAAACCAGGGTGCTACGACCATGACCTCGATCGAGGTCTCGATCCCATCTATGGCACTGATCAGCGAAGCGACATTGCTTGCCTGTGAAGAACCCATATCGTCGCCACGGACAATTAGTTTAGGAGCCGACTGTTGAGCAAATGAAAAATTAAACAGAAAGGATGAAAGGAGGAAAAGAAAAAGAGTTTTCATTGGTTGAATTGTATGGAAATAAGTAGAAATAAGTTGAAATATTGGCATTTGAAGCAAAAATGGAGATTCAGTCCCTTAGAATTATAACATTGTAAATCAGTTAGTTGTGTTTTCCAAATTCAAGAAATCAATCACAAAAGCTGGTTGAACTCCAACCTTTCGCTGTCGGGGCCAAGGATATTAAAATACTTGCAACCATTTTCCCAAAAAGGGAGGAACACGGGTGCTGGTTCGATCACATTGAACGAAGCCTGTTTAAGGAGATTGAAAGTCAAATCGATATCGTCCACATCAAAGGTGATATGATCAATGTGTCCATCTTTCCGATCCCTTACTTCCTGCAACATTTGCTCTGGGACCTGGTACAATTCGAGGATGATTTCCTTGTTTTTCATCATCACGCAGGTGCCATTTCCGCAATCTTCCCTAAACTCCGACTGCATTACTTTGCTAAAGCCAAACTGGTTATAAAATAGTTCAGAGGTTAAGACATTGGTTACCGGGATGCCGATGTGTTGCAGGTGATTGATTAATTGTGAAATCTGATTTTCCATATGAATAATTCTTTTATGTTGGTTATTTACCTGTTATTGTTGTTTTTATACCAGCTCATTACCAATGAAACCACCTGATTGTAATTTTTCACGCCCGCTTCAATATGATTGGTTTTTAGGTAGGCATTATTTGCAGCAGTCTGGGCACTTTCGAGTGTCTGGTTGCGCAAGCCTTTCCAGTGACTCCTTTGAAACCTCAGGTCAAGGATAACTTTCTTGTCGATTTTGTGGATGTAATCGCTCACATCTTTGAGCTGCGCGGCATCTGAGATGAAATAAAGCAACAGGTTCACATAACCTGAATATTGTAGCCTGGCATTGTCGGAAGTGGTACAGACAATATATGCGCACAGGTTTGCCTCGGCCTCGTTTGTTACCCCAAACTGATGTGCTTTTTCATGGGCAAGGACAAACGGATATTCCATCGGCAAAAGATAATAATTCAGGTGAACTTCATTAAAGAAAGGGCCAAAGTATCCACTTACACCCGACTTTGCAAAGAACGAACTGAATATCATTGTTTTGGGACGGCGGGTACCGTTTGGATATTCCAGTCCTAATCTTGCACTGTTTTTGCGGTACGATGCTTCAACCAGCTTGTCAATTTCAGGATACTCGTCAGGAGAAATGGACATCTGGCTAAGGTTTGTATGTACGATGATCGAATCGAGAACTGAGCGGAATTCCTTTTCATCGGTTTTTGGATGTTTCCACGCCAAACGCATTTCTATTTTGGGCCTGAAATAGTTAAATCCCCACACAAGATAAAAGAAGGAATAGAGAATAGCTGTCGTTTTGAGTAAATGCAAACCATATTTTCCGGGTTTGACTTTGCGAGAAATGACCAATATCAGGCCTGCTAGGATTGCTGCAAGGATCACAATCCAAAAGATGTCCCACAATGAAAATGGCAGGAGGTTGCTAAAGGCCGACACTGTTTTTGCAATATACGGATAGATCCCAGTGGAGTAAAAACGCTCTGTTATATTGTTATGCAATGCCAATATGTTGACAATCAAATATACGAATAGTATTAGGGATATGGGCCACCCAATTTCCAGGAACTTTGACCGATTAAAGACTTGTTTTCTGAATTTGACCATTTTTTATTTTTAAACAAACAAAAATATTTGGTCGTAAAACTACGAAATGATTATCAATGTTTAACTTTGGGGCATATGAATGAACGACTTAAATTATCAGAATTAAACGGTTTAGTCAAAAAGGCAGTGAGTGACGCATTTACCGCCCCAATATGGATAATCGCTGAAATCTCCGAATTGAAAACCAATAGGAGCGGACATTGTTATCTTGCATTGATAGAGAAGGATGAACATGGGGACACGATTCTGGCGCAGGCAAGGGCAACGATTTGGTCTTATACCTTCAGGATGTTAAAACCCTATTTTGAGGCCACTACTGGTCAGCAACTTGTTGAAGGTTTAAAAGTACTTGTGAGTGTATCTGTAGAATTTCATGAATTGTATGGTTATAGTCTGAACATTCGCGATATTGACCCCACCTATACTTTGGGCGATATGGCGAGGCGGCGGTTGGAGATTATTGCCCGTTTGAAAGCAGATGGCGTATCTGAGATGAACAAGGAACTTGACTTACCTCTGGTCCCTCAGAAAATCGCTGTCATATCCTCTTCCACAGCCGCTGGATTTCAGGATTTCGTTGATCAGTTAACCAACAATCCACAGGGTTATCAGTTCCATTTCAAACTGTTTTCTGCCATTATGCAGGGAAATCAAGCCGAATCGTCGATCATTGGGGCATTGGAGCAAATTTATCTTTATGAAGATTTTTTTGATATAGTGGTCATCATTAGGGGTGGGGGATCGCAGGCCGACCTGAGCTGCTTCGACAATTACAATTTAGCCTATTTTATTACACAATTTCCGTTGCCTGTTATTACAGGGATTGGGCACGAAAAAGATGATTCAATTGTTGATTTAGTGGCACATACACGTCTAAAAACACCTACTGCTGTCGCAGAGTTTTTAATTGGAATTGTATCCAGGTTTGAATTGTATCTCGATGAGTTGGCAAAAAACTACATTGCCGGTGTTGATGAATTACTTTCAACTGAAAAGAATAAAATTGATCAGTTTTCTCGTATGCTGGCTCCGATAACACGCGAAAAGATTTCTAAAAAGCAGGTGCAATTGAACCAAACAGTCTGGAAGATTGAAAATTCGGTTAAAAGGTTTATCAATTTCAATAATGCACAAATAAAACGGAAAGAGGAATTTATAAGGCATGAATTTCTTATTTTTATCCAACAGCGCAACAGGTTTCTTGAGAAAATATCGAGGCAACTTTCCAGTTCCATTCATAGGCTAACTAATGGAAAAATTCAACAGTTAAGGCGTGAATGGCAACAAATTGAAAAACTGGTCTTAGGAATTATTTCTGAAAAAAAGCATCATTTGGAACTATCCTACCAAAAAGCAAAGCTAACCGATCCCCGCAATATCCTTTTGCGAGGTTATTCGATTACAATTTATAATGGACGTGCATTAAAGAATGCTACAGATGTAAAAAATGAAACAATCATTGAAACAAGGCTTTACAAAGGAAGCATTAATAGTAAAATTATTAATATAAAAATTGAAAACTAATATGAGCATCAGTAAAAAAAACTTATCTTATAAAGAGGCGATAGCTGAAATTGAAGAAATCCTGGGTCAACTCGAAAACAATGAGTTAGATGTGGATGAACTTTCCGAAAAAGTTAAAAGGGTTTCAAATTTGGTGACATTATGCAAGGAAAAACTCCACAATACGGAACTTGAAATAGATAAAATCTTAAACGAAATGGATAATAACTAAAAAAATGGGCGAATTGTCAACTACCTCAATATTTTAATTGTCTAATAATCAGGCATATAAATTATGGGAATTTAATTAGGAAAGAATATATAAATAATTGCAAATATTTGTGAGTTTTTATATGAAGAATGCTAATCTATTTATAATTTTATAGCATCTTTTTATTAGAAAAACTTACCACAATGTCAGAAGCAAAAATTGATTTTTCATTTGAAAACCTCCACTTTTCGTGCGAAGGTGACAAAAGTTGGGTTGAAACCCAATTGAACCAAATACTTAATCGTATTCCAGGACTCTACAAGCCTCTTTTGGCTGAAACGTCCGAAAAGGCTAAACCCTCTCCGGTTGATGATTTAATTGAAGGGATTCCAGTTGAGAACAACTTTGACGATGGTGAATCAAAACTTAAAACAAAACGCGGGCGCAAGCGCAGGTTTACATCTGAACCAATAGTTGACGAACCTGCCGGTGATCCCTTACTTTCATTTCTGAAAGAAAAAAACGCTGATAAAAATCAGGTTAAAAAGTTTCTTGCAACTGCTGTTTTTATGCATGCCAAAGGAGAGGAGAGATTCTCTACACCTATGGTTTCCAAATCTTTAAAAGGTGCCAGTATTGATAAATTGATCAACGCCAGCGATTGTCTCAACAAAAATGAGAAAAAAGGATTCTGTATTAAGGATGGGAAGGATTTTATTCTTACCGATGAGGGTATCCGTTCCATCCTTGGAGGAGCGTGAGGAATTGAAAGAAACACCCCCATAAAAGCGAGTGTTTTCATCTTATGCCTTATAAGTCAAGGCTAAACTAAAAAAAGGATATGCCTAATAATTGCGGAGTTGTCCGTAGGGATTATGAAATTTATAACCATGAGAAAATGAGTGGTTAACGTATTTTAATTGAGTTTATTTGAAAGGGCACAATCCTTAAACTGTGCCCTTTCAAACTGGTTTAATACTTTTTCTGATCCGTATTGATCGCGAAAGGCAAATATAATGGACAGAAACTGATCAAGCTCGTCAATACAAAAACAACGGCCAAAACGACAAGTACAATTCCTAAAGTGCCTGTTATTACCTTAAGGAAGAATAAAACTGCAATTGCGACTGCGAATAGTATCCTGATTGCCTTGTCAATGGTACCCATGTTCTTTTTCATTTTTTATAAAAATATTTCCCTGTTATAAGCAATCCCCCAAAAACAAAACATGCAAACAGCAAGCTGCTTATTGAAAGTTGCATCCCACCTGAAAGAATATGTCCGCTTGTGCAGCCGCCAGCCATTCTTGCTCCAATAATGAGGATAAACCCGCCAATAAATGACCAGGTAAGCCGTTTTGAAACAGAATTGCCTTTGTATCTCGCCCAATTTTCATGTATGACCTTGAGCTTAAATTCTTTCCTCATTACAGATAGTACAATCCCTGAAATAAAGGCACCCGTCAAAAACAGTAGTTCCCAGTTACCTGGTTCCTGAATTTTCGTAAAATAGTTATTATTTGTTGTCTCGGTAAGTAAATCGGCGACATAAGGATATGCCGTAGATGCTCCGATTGGACGGCTTGAAACGGCTGTCAGAAATACCACTGCATTTAAAATGGCCAGGGCAATTCCTGCATAAAGCCATTTAAAATCTGTTGCTTTTTCTTTTTTGTTGAGTAAAAAAGCAATCCATACAAAAGCTCCTCCAACAATTGTAACGATGAAAGAAAATGCAAATTTGTTCTGGCCAATCAGGGTGAACAATGAAATATTGCCGAGATCAGGGCCCAAAATTGGTTGAATGAAGGGCAATAGTACCGTATAAACCAAGCCACCAGCCAAACCACCTGCAATTCCCATGAGGGCATCAATTGAACCCTCACCAAGAGAAACCGAAAGTGTTCCAGGACAATAGCCTAAAATTGCCATTCCTGCACCAAATAGAAGTCCACCGGATACAATTCCGACTAAAATCAACGGTTTTAAATGGTATGAGGCAAAGCCCAGCCAAATTTCAATCGAAATGATGACCGCCCCCACTCCAATCGCAACAAAAATTGCTTTTGCAACTGCCAAATTTTCAAGGGTGGCCATACCACTGATCACATTGTACCGGTTCAAATTTGCATATTGCAAAATTGAACCAAATAAAAATCCTAAAACTAAAATTGTTACAATCATATGTTTTGTTCTAAAGTAAGTTGACAGATAAAAATGTTTGTAATCACTTTACCAGGATAGCGATATGGCTGGCCGATGGTCGGTTCTTTATTTCATTGATAATCTTTAATCCGGCTGCATCTGCCAGATATTGGATGCCACCTTTTGCCATATAAGTTTTGTAATTCCTGTAATGTTCCCTACCAGCAAGGAATTCGATGGTTTTGCTGATAAAGCCATCGTACCCTTCAGGCCTGGGAACGACATAATCGCCTAAAATAATCTTATTGGATACCTGTGCCATTTGTTTTAAAAGTCCCATCCTTTCCTCTTCGTTGACTTCGTGAAAAACATAGGTCATCACAGCATAATCGAAATAGGCTTGCTTTCCGGTTGGTATTTCACCAAGATTCCGATGGTGAAATGAAACGCTTTCGTTTGGTTGCCTGAGCAAAACCAAATTAGCCCTTTCAATGTTCTTTTTCGACAAGTCGGTCCCAAAAACTGATTGGCAATGACCGGCCAAAGCGAAAGCCAGACGGCCTGTTCCACAACCAACGTCAAGGACTTTGGATTGTGGTTCGATAAATGCCTTTATTTGCCCAAACAATTGATCCTAATTGGTTGCGATAACAGTATCGTAGAACCATCCATCATACCAATGGGTTTTATTTTGAGTCATTGTATTGCTTTATTTTCTATAGCATTACCCATCGAAATCTATTTTTATATTGTGTTGATTATCAATAATATTCAATTTAAATATTTTGTTTTAAAATATTTACCAATTCATTTTTACTTACAACTCCTGAATGTTTCCACAATAAATTGCCGTTTTTAAAAATCATAAGCGTTGGAACGCTCTGGATCTGATACCGGTTTGAGATTTCATTGTTTTGGTCCACATCAATCTTGATCACCCTGATACGGTCCCCCAGTTCAGAGGCGACCTCTTTTAAGATAGGTGACTGGGCCTTACAGGGTCCACACCACAATGCATGAAAATCAACAACAACCAGTTTATTGTCGTTGATGATAGAATCAAAGTTTGCTTTCATTTTAAAATTATTCTCATATCTGAATTTATAATCCTGGCAACCTGGGAAATTTCCCGATTTTGGTCATTTTGGAATAGACACCCCAACCTTTTTTCATCCAATGACCAACGATGGGCATGGGAATCATGAACGCTTTTGTCCCATTCCGAAAAACAAAGGCAGCCCCATCACCGGTGTCCATCACGCAAAGAATATTCAGGTGTTCCTGATACCCTTTTCTTTTGGGACTCCCTTTTTCAATCTCAACAATATTGTATGCTGCATTCCGGCCCATCAATTCCGCAATATGGCCTTGCTTTGCAATCCATTCGGGTCCTTCGATTGCTGCAATATCACCGATTGCGAAAACATTTGTGAAACCCGTTGATTGACAGTTATTATCAATTTTAATAAATCCAGCATCGGAAAGTGGCAAATCGGAATTTTTCAGAACGGCTGGTCCTGTTCCGGCAGCAATAAACATCGTAAAATCTGAATCCAATTTTGATCCATCCTCAAAGATTACGCCTTCGGCCACAAACTCAGTGATCTTTTTGCCAAACTGCTTTTTGATATTGTATTTGCCAAACATTTTATCCAGCATGGCCAATGCACCTTTTCCCATCCTTGCTCCCGGTTCATCCATGGGAGCGAAAAGAGTCAGTTCAAAATTAGTCCTAAGGTTCTTGCCTTTCAGGTAGTTGTGGATATTGAACATCAGCTCAAAGGCAGGTCCGCCACGGACCGCCGATTTGTCTTTGGGGTTTCCTCCAAATCCAATGGCAATTTTACCACTACCTTTTTTTACCAGTTCGTCAATTCGGTCCCTGATTTCGACTGCCATTTCAGGCTTTGCACAAATGGATAGTGTGTGATTGATCCCCTTATGCTGCATTTTCTCGGCCCCGAATGCTACCACCAGATAATCGTAAGTTAAAGTTTGGTTCTCGCAAACGACTTTATTTTCAATCGCTTGAATATGAGCAACTTTGTCGATAATCAGATTAAAGGGATATTTTTTTTGAATTTTAGCCAATGAGACCTTTACATCCTCGAATTTCTTAAGATGGACAGGAACCCATATGGAAATTGGGTACAAGTATAAATAGTCGCGGTCCGAAACTAGCGTGACTTCAAATATCCCTTTTTTCTGTAGCTCAATTGCAGTCTGTACCCCTGCAAAACCACCACCTAAAATCAATACTTTTTTCATCTGCTTATTCAATTATACTTGTTCATCTCTTTTAAAAGGAAATCTTTCGATTTTACCCCAACAAACCGGTTAACCTCTTTCCCATCTTTAAA